>Ga0307988_1002030_pt1 | contig 10521 bp, 9 predicted proteins | sample EllFjometagen183_FD_203166 | JGI IMG/M metagenome (GOLD analysis project Ga0307988, IMG submission 203166) | Marine microbial communities from Ellis Fjord, Antarctic Ocean - #183 | ecosystem: Environmental > Aquatic > Marine > Unclassified | place: Southern Ocean | collected 2014-10-08 | reverse complement strand
CTATAACAGATGGTAGTGATAATGAGCGTACGGTTGTCTTGCACCCTGCATTTGGACAACTCAATGTTGAAGCGAACCCTAAGGGGGCAGATGTATTTGTAGATGGTCAATTCAAGGGTAAAGCTCCAATCACCTTGGATGAGCTACCTTCTGGAACATTCCGGCTTAAAGTGTCGCAAGATTTGTATGAGACTTTGGATGAAGAGATCATTATTGAGGACGGCAAGACCAATAAGCAGTTTGTGGTATTGAGCCCTCGCTTTGGAACACTGATTATTACGGGTTCACCCGAATCAGCACAAGTAAGTATCAATGGTAAAACAGTTGGTTCTTTACCTCTCGTTAATCATCGAGTCGGTACTGGATTGGCCGAGATCAAGGTTAGTGCTAAGAATTACCATGGGCATGAGCAGTTTATTCAAGTAGATCTAAATGAGATGTATCCAGTGAAAGTTGACTTGGTACGTCATTCCGGGACGATTGTGGCGATAACTGATCCACCGGAGGCAGTTCTGCGTTTGGATGGCGTGGAACTTGGTGCCAGTCCGCAGATATTGAAGAAGATTCCAACCGGACAGCATTCGTTGGTATTTGCGCATCCCAGTTTCCTGGAAGAGATTCGTGAGTTCAACCTGGGACTTGATGAGCGTAAGGAGTTCAATATCAAGTTGGTAACCTATGAGGGGAGTATCCAGCAGGATATTGATAAGTTGGTTTGGAAGAGGAACCTGGGCCTAGCTGGATCTGCAGGATTTGCTTTTAGCGCTCTGGCACTAAAGATGTCATCAAATAGCAAATATGATGATTATAAAGTTGCTACTGATTCTCAACAGGCAGTAGCTCTTTTCGATAAGGCTAATTCTCTAAACCAGATATCAAGTATTGTTTTAGGTATTGGAGCTTTTGTACTTGCACCAGTAATGTATTATCAGCTGGATGTGCTACATCTTAAACAAAAACTCTATTTACCAAGTACTGGCCATTCAGAATTATTGGAGAAAACAGCTATTAAGTCATCTCCTCAGGATGAGTATATAAACGTAGAAGTAAACACATTGAGTATAAAAGAGAATAGCACTCATAAATCAAAGTCCATTGACCAGGGGGACGGAGAGGCAAAATTTGAAGCAAAGGATGACACCATCGAGGTTCTCCAGGTGGGGAAAAATAGTCCAAAAATGATAGGTCAATCATCCTCTGAAGCTGTAGAAAATGATTCTACTGAACAAGAAAGCAATAGTAATATCGACAAAGAACTTTGGCATACTGTAATTATTGGTGAGACACTTAGTGGAATAAGTGATCAGTATGGTACCACAACTAAGCGCATTCGTTCTTGGAATGGGTTGAAGTATGGTGAACATATTTATCCTGGTCAGAAGCTTCAGATTGTAGATTCACAAAGTATTTACAGTAAGATCTCACATAAAGTAAGCAAAGGTGAGACATTGGGTGGTATTGCCAACACATACAGCACTTCCGCTAAGCGAATTCGTTATTGGAATGGGTTGAAGTATGGTGAACATATTTATATTGGTCAAAGACTTATTATATATATTGCCAAGGACTAAGCTACTTTAGCCGACCCGTTAAATGACACTATTACAGAATAAATATCTCAGCTATAGAACAGGGCTCAAGATTAGAAGATTTATCAGATATTTAATGCCCACATGGTACTTTGTAACACTAGCAATTCTTTCTTGTGATGAACTGGAACCCGTCAATCCAGCTGATCCTGCCTATATATTGGAACCCCCGACACTAACACAGGCAAGGGCAAAATCTGATACTGAAGTTGAACTAAGGTGGCTGGATAATGACGGACATACACTTGAATTTGCGATCTTCAGGAAAATGAATAACTCCTTATATGCTGAAATTGCCGTATTGCCAAAAGATATACTCACCTATACAGATTCAAACTGCGTACTGGGAATTCTATATAGTTACGCTATCACCTCAAAACATGAATCAAATCAATCTGAATTGTCGAATGAATGGTCTGCCGTAACAGTGTTTCCACCACCAGACAAATTAAGCGTGATTCCAATTTCAGATGAATCTGTACGACTTACCTGGACAGATAACACGGGTTATGAGACTGGTTTCACAATAGAACGCGACGGAGGATCTGGTTTTACAGAGATTGGACGAGTCTTAGCAGATGTTATAGGATACACTGACACAGGACTAAACTTTGGCCAGAGTTATGATTATCGGGTGGCGGCTATTACAGTTTATAATACGTCAGATTACTCGAACACTGTTTCTCAGGCAATCGAGTTTCCAGCTCCATCTGAACTTACCGCAAGTTCGGTGAGTGACAGCGAGATTCAATTGACCTGGACCGATAACACGGGTTATGAGACTGGTTTCAAGATAGAGCGTGATGACGATGGTAGTGGTTTTGTTGAGATTGGGACAGTCTTAGCAGATGTGACAGAATACACGGATGTCGGGCTAAGCTCTGGCGAGAGTTATGACTATCGGGTAGCAGCTTATACAGCCAGAATCACATCGGATTATTCAACCTCAACTACAGCCCTTACATGTAGCAATTGTGTTGGTGACTATGATGGCAACGTCTATGAGACGATTCAGATCGGAGATCAGGAATGGATGGCTGAGAACCTGAAGGTGACCCATTATCGTGATGGCACAGCGATTACAAATGTAACTGACAATGCAGCCTGGGCAGCACTGACAACTGAGGCCTATTGTATTTACAATAACAATGCTTCGAATGAATTGGATACTTATGGTGCCATGTATAATTGGTACGCTGTAAATGGAGATACGGATGGTGATGGTGTGAAGGACAAGGAAATTGCTCCTGCAGGCTGGCATGTCCCTACAGATGCTGAGTGGACCACTTTAACAGACCACCTGGCGAGTGCCGCTGGTGGAAAGCTGAAAGAAACTGGTATAACCCATTGGAATGATCCAAACACGGGAGCCACAAACGAGAGTGGCTTTACTGCGCTGCCTGGTGGTTACCGCCATTATTACGGTGGTTATTACGGCGGTATGGGCTACTACGGTTACTTTTGGTCCGCGCCTGAGGGCAGTAGTAGCACCGCGTGGTACCGTATTCTGAATTACAACTATTCAGATGTCGACCGGAGCTACTTCAGTAAGAGTTACGGATTCTCTATTCGGTGTGTGAGGGATTAGGCCATTTGACTATTCGGGGGTATGGGGGTACCCCCATCGACGCACTAAGAGGTCTAAAGGATGTCTCAGTATGATGAATTGCCCGTTTACAAAGCCAGCTATGATCTACTCCTGGCAGTCTTCCAGTTTACAAAGAATTTTGCCAATGAGAATTAATCCGCACTGTGATAGGAAGCCTCAAAAACGGTAATTACAGTTTCCTATGATACTTTAATTTTGAGATGAGTTTTAAGACATAGTTTATTGACTTCAAACGGTTCCATGAAGTGTACGAATCTGAGTCTCATAAACCAGGGTTATTGAGACGGCGAGAATCCTATTTAGGGAGTACAATATCTAGTGACGAAGAAACAGGATGAGAGAATGGAAACATTAGAAGAGTTCCAAGCTAAAATCATTCAGAGTGAAAAAGATGCAACTCTCGCAGCTTTGCTCTATATAACCAGAAAGCTTGGCGAACTGGAAGGGGTCATTTCAACACAATCAGCCCCTGATAATCGTCTTGTCACCGCTAAGGATGATTTACTTCGTCAGTATTATAGACTCATTGAAAAAGTGGGATTAAGAGAAAGCATGGAATTGCAGGAGCAAGAATTAGAAAAGAATGATGATGAGTATTATTGAATGATCTGACATAACTCCATTCAAATCTCAAATATACCGAGATTCACAACAAACGCCTGAGCATCCGCTTGGGCGTTTCCATTTACACCACAAATACAACAGAAAGGAGCCATTATGAATATTGGCTATGCTCGCGTATCAACGCAGGATCAGAATCTCGATCTCCAGAATGATGCATTGAAATCAGCCGGCTGTGAACAGATCTATACCGATAAAATGTCCGGTGCTAAAACCGCCCGTCCAGGACTTGATGAATTACTAGGTATTCTGAGAAAAGGTGATACCCTCGTCGTCTGGAAACTTGACAGACTGGGTAGATCATTAACCCATTTGATCAAAGTAATGAACATACTCGATGAACGAGGTATCTATTTCAGGAGCGTACAGGAATCACTGGATACTTCAACACCAGGTGGAAAACTCATCTTCCATGTCTTCGGCGCGTTGGCAGAGTTTGAACGAGATATTATCAGAGAAAGAACATTAGCAGGACTAGCCGCTGCCAGAGCCAGAGGTAGAGTTGGAGGTCGTCCCAGAAAACTGTCAGAGAAACAGGTCGAGATGGCTAAAAAGCTTATCGGTGATCCTACGATTCCTATTACTGATATATGTAAAACACTTGGTGTGTCGAAAGCAACTCTATACCGATATGTTGGAAAGATAGAGTGAAAGGCAGAGTAGGGGAACTCTCTATAGGGGATTGAAATATTAGATTTGCACGTGGGAACCTACATCAATTATACAAAATAATGAGCCGTGTTTCGAGCCCCCGGGGTAGTTTGAATTCACACTCCAAAAAGAGAGTATAAATGCGTAAATTACATGCTGGTCGTAAGATGATAATAAACAATATGATATATCGATTATCCATTACGGGTATATATACTACGTATATATACCCGTGGTGAGAGAATGAGAATTCAGTCCGAATGAGCCGATTTACTGCGCGGAGTAAAGAAGTGCTTGCTTGTAAGATAAATAGGGTCATATTTCTTACAGATGAATGAGAAATAATATGACCAATACTATTGAAAATAAGATACTTAAGAAGATATATACCCATGGACGAGGTTGGGTGTTTTCGGAAAAAGACTTTGCTTCACTTGCAAATCGCTCTGCAATTGATGTTACTCTGCACAGATTAATGAATAAAGGCACTATCCGGAGAGTAATGCGAGGTGCCTATGATTATCCCAAGTATAGCGAGCTACTAAAGAAGCAACTCAGCCCTGATATTGATAAAGTAGCCCAAGCAATAGCACGGAAGCATGCTTGGAGAATACAACCTAGTGGACCTGTTGCATTGAATATTCTAAGCCTATCAACACAAGTGCCAAGCAAATACCAATACTTATCTGATGGTCCTTCACGGAATTTCCAAGTTGGCAACACAACCCTGGCATTTAAGTCAACGGTTCTGAAAGAGGCTGGCTTTAAGTATCACGAGAGTAAACTCATAGTGGTAGCATTCAGATCCTTCGGAAAAGACCGCCTTGATCCTGATACCACTGAGAGTATTCGTCAATGGTTGGATCCAAAAATGAGATCCAAAGTATTGAAAGATACAGTTACGGTAACCAGATGGATCTTTGATGAGATCAGGAAGATCTGCCGCGAGGATACCAATGGATAATATTGTCTTATTATCTGCAAGTGAGAGAAAAGACCTCTTTAGTGAAGCTGCAGCCCAGAAAGGTGTGCGCCCGGGTATAATTGAGAAAGACTTCTGGGTGTGTTGGATACTTGGGAAATTGTTTGAAGATGAGTTTATCAAACAGAAGATCATGTTCAAAGGAGGAACATCTCTTTCAAAGGTCTTTGGGATCATAGAAAGATTCTCAGAAGATATTGATTTAATTCTGGATTGGAGGGAGCTTACAGATATTGATCCGGAAGAAGAGAGATCAAATAAGAAGCAGGTCCGATTTAATGAAGAAGTACGAGCTGCATCTTATGAATACCTGGGGAAGACATTCTTACCGAAAGTCCAAGAATTGACCGAAGGTGTATGTGAAACATTGATTGACCCCAAAAGACCGAATGAAGTAATCATCAAATATCCGAAGACCCTACAGGAAGATTATTTGAGACCTGAGATTCTGTTAGAAACGGGGCCACTGGCTGCTTGGGTTCCGAACAGCACTTATACCATCACACCTTATGCTGCACAGGAATTCCCTCATTTGTTTGAATCGCCAGCGGTAGAGGTCCAAGCAATCAAAGCAGAGCGAACATTCTGGGAGAAAGCGACCATTCTGCATCATGAGGCAAATCGACCAGAGGGAAACACACAGCCCAAGGGTTATTCCAGGCACTACTATGATATGATGAAAATGTCAAAGTCTGGTATCAAGGATAAAGCATTGCAGGATATTGAGCTACTCAATCACGTTATAGATTTCAAACAGAAATTCTATTACAGAGCTTGGGCTCATTATGAGTTAGCTGTCCCTGGAACCTTGAAATTGCTACCACGGGACCATGTGATGGAATCTATTAAGCAAGACTACAAGGACATGGAGATCATGATCTTTGGTGAAGTCCCACATTTAGGTGACATGATGGAAGAGATTAGAAGCTTAGAAACTGAGATCAATTCAATCAACAATTAGATAGGAATACGCATACATGATCACCGGAGAGCTACGCAGTCAAGTTGATAAAATATGGGAGTCCTTCTGGACCGGTGGTATCGCCAACCCACTCACCGTTATTGAGCAGTTTACCTATTTGCTATTTATTCGTAGGCTGGATGAACGCCAGCTCCTGGAAGAAAAGAAAGCCAATATCGCAGGGATCGAAATAGGGGAGACCTACTACACCGCAGAACAAAGTCGTTTCCGTTGGAATTCTTTCAAGAATGCGGATCCCGAAGTCATGTTTGGCCTGTTTACGATTCCCCAGGTTGATGCAAACAATCTGACTGTGTTTGAACACATGAAAAGCATCGGCGATAAAGCTGGTGTCTTTGCTAAATACATGCGTGGTGCTACTTTCATGATCCCCACTCCGAGACTCCTGGATCAAGTGGTGCAGATGATCGACAAGATCAAAATGGATGATCGTGACACCAAGGGTGATCTCTATGAATACCTGCTTTCAAAGATTGCTTCAGCTGGTAGAAACGGACAATTCCGAACACCCCGACATATTATCAAAATGATGGTGGATATGGTAGAGCCCCAAAAGGATGACACCATCTGCGACCCGGCTTGTGGAACCGCTGGTTTTCTGGTAAGTGCCCGCAATTACATCGATGAAAAGCATCCGGACTGGTTTCACGAGAAGAGTTTCAGGGAGCACTTCAATACAGATATGTTTACTGGAATCGAATTTGATCCAACCATGCTCAGAATTGGTGCCATGAACCTGCAATTACATGGGATCGAGAAACCTCAACTCATCGGGAAGGATTCTCTTTCTGAGAGCAATGCCGATATCAGGGAACAGTTTACTTTGATTCTGGCAAATCCACCTTTTAAAGGCAGTCTAGACTATGACAGCGTAGATCCCTCAATCCTTCAGACTGTAAAGACCAAGAAAACCGAGCTCCTGTTCCTTGGGCTGATGCTCCGTATGCTAAAAACGGGTGGACGCTGTGCCGTGATTGTCCCGGATGGTGTTTTGTTTGGTTCATCCAAGGCGCATAAGCAGATCAGAGAAGAGTTGGTTGACCATCAGAAATTGGAGGCAGTCATCTCTATGCCCTCTGGTGTGTTTAAACCTTACGCTGGAGTGAGTACGGCAGTGCTGTTGTTTACCAAGACCAATAGTGGAGGAACAGATAAAGTTTGGTTTTATGATATGCAGAATGATGGTTTCTCCCTGGATGACAAACGAGCTGAAGTAGATGGGAGTGATATTCCTGATATTGTGGCACGGTTTGGTAAGCTGGCTGATGAATCCGACCGCAAACGCACTGAACAGAGCTTCCTGGTGCCTGTGGATCAAATCCAAGCCAATGAGTGGGACCTGAGTATCAATCGCTATAAAGAGATCGTCTATGAAGAAGTGGAGTACGATCCGCCTGCCAAGATTATCGCTGATATCAAGCAACTGGATGGGGAACGAGCGGAAGCACTCAAGATGTTGGAAGAATTGCTCAAATAATGTATAGAGAATTAGTGAATTTAGAGGACGTTACAAATAATTTGGATCGCAGAAGAGTTCCCTTAAACTCTTCCCAAAGAGCAAAAAAAGAAAGTCAACCTCTATACCCGTATATTGGTGCAAATAATATAATGGGATACATTGATGAGTATATTTTTGATGAAAAGATATTATGTATAGCAGAGGATGGCGGTAGCTGGGGCTACAATCAAAAGTGTGCAGCAATATTCAATGAAAAGGTATGGGTCAATAACCATGCTCATGTTGTTACAGCAAGGGATAATCTGCATTTAGAATACCTAATGTACTTTCTTAATCATTCAGATTTATCTCTCAATATTAATGGTGCCACTAGGGGCAAGCTTACAAAATCATCACTTAACTCAATAAAAATCCCCCTTCCACCCCTAGAGGAACAGGAAAAGATAGCTTCAATTCTGGATGCTGCCGATGAGCTACGCCAGAAGGACAAAGCCCTCATCGCCAAATATGATGAACTCACCCAATCCCTCTTCCTGGATATGTTTGGGGATCCAGTGACGAATCCTATGAGATGGGAGAAAGAGGAGGTAATAAAATATTGCGAATGTATTGTGCCAGGAAGAGATAAACCAAAATCCTTTACCGGAGAAATACCGTGGGTGACAACCAATGATTTGATCCACCTCGGATATACGATTGGATCTACTAAGAATATTGGTCTCACGAGAAAAGAAATATCTGTTGTAAAAGCGAAGATAATACCAACTGGTAGTGTAATAATGACCTGTGTTGGGGATCTAGGGATTGTAAGTATTAATGAAAAAGAGATGGTTGTAAATCAACAGTTACATGCATTCCAATGTTCTGCAGATATAAATAATACATTTCTAATGTACAATCTCTCTTACCAAAAGCCATACATGATTAAAATGGCTTCAAGTACAACAGTCCCATATATGAATAAGACAATTGCGAATAACACTCCGACTATATGTCCCCCGATCAATCTTCAAGAGCAATTCGCAGAGCGAGTCTTAGCAATTGACTCGCAAAAAGGAATCGCACAGGAAAGTCTTGCTCAAACTGAAGCTCTCTTCAACAACCTGCTCCAAAAAGCCTTTAAGGGAGAGCTCAGCAATTGATCGAAAGAGTCGAAAAGGATCATGGTAATTAGCTAGCCTATGAAACCTAAAAATATGCAATCTGCACTGATTATGGTTGACGAGAATCCCTATTGTTTCTGGGATTGGGATCTGAGAAATAAGAATGAAGAGTTTCTTCGAGAATATGATCCTATGTATTTTGAATCGCTTTCATCTATGTTTTTCCATTATTTAGATGAAGAAGAAGAGTTTTCAGATGAACAACGGCAATACATGTCGTTTGGTTTAAGATTCCTTCTGTCACAAGCTGCGGAAAGTCTATTTGCCCTCATGGCTGCAACACTCCAAGCACCGGACTGTATCTATGGATGGTTATTTAAATATCGAGGAAACCAGCTGAACTCAGTGATTGGCAAGATTGCATCGGGAATACCAGTTAGAAATAAATTCAAATTATCTCAGACTACTTGGGACTCCATTTCGAATCTAATACACTCGTTTCAACTTGAAGACAAAGAGAAAGAACTAAGAATCAAACAAAAATATGGTGAATTTTGGAGTCGCCTTTCATCTGATTTCTTGAGTGATGAGTTCTCATCGATATATAATAGTATCAAACATGGATATCGTGCCCATCCGGGAGGAATGTTTGTCTCTGTTGGGCGTGAAACCGTGCCCGGGCAAGCAGCTAAACCTGAGGATATGGTACCTTTGGGAGGCAGTAAATATGGTGCAACCTACTACTATAGTGATCCTGATATTGATGACAATCGTAACATTAGACTTCGAAAACGTACAACAAACTGGTCTCCACGTGCATTATGGTATCAGATTGCTTTAATCCGTTACTCAATGTCTAACTTAATCTCATTTCTCAGACTTCAGCACGGTCATGATCCTAAAGATGCACAGTTCATTTGGCCTGAGAATCTGGAAGATTTCTCGAAAGACCTGGAGACAACCCCAGGTACTCTTAATGTATCCTTTGATATGCAGATATCAGAAAAGCATATCAAGAAATTGTCCAAGGAGGAGATGATTGCAATTTATGATAAGCATTTTGGCGTTGGAACAGATAGTTAACTATAGATGAGTGGCTCAGCGAAGTACGATGTCAATATCCCTAATTAACTCTGCGTCCCTGCGCCTTTTCGATCGGTAAATTATATCTATGTCTAATTTCAGTTTCATACAAAAGGAATTCCCGGATCTTTATCAGGATGCTCATGAAGCTGAAGCACTTACTCTTATTTCACCCAAAGCCTCAAGTATTCTCTCCAGAAGCGCCCTGGAGGTCACAGTCCGCTGGCTCTTCGAAAACGACCCCGATCTTGTCCAGCCCTGGGATAATAGTCTGAATGCCCTCATTCATGAACACTCCTTCAGACAACTCATTGGCCCCACCATGTTCCGGGAGCTTGATCTTATTCGCCGAATTGGAAATAGCGCTGCCCATGGGAAGCAGGTCACTCCACGTGAATCTCTGGTTGCACTAAAGAACCTGTTTCGAATCATGAGTTTTGTG
>Ga0307988_1002029_pt1 | contig 10529 bp, 11 predicted proteins | sample EllFjometagen183_FD_203166 | JGI IMG/M metagenome (GOLD analysis project Ga0307988, IMG submission 203166) | Marine microbial communities from Ellis Fjord, Antarctic Ocean - #183 | ecosystem: Environmental > Aquatic > Marine > Unclassified | place: Southern Ocean | collected 2014-10-08 | reverse complement strand
CGGAACACCCTGCGAAGTACCAGTGCCAAGAAAAGTTGCTTCTATTTTCAAATCCATAATTTTCGACATTGTGCAAAATTAAAAAAAGTAGTTGTGAAACAGTGATTATAACTATTTTTACAAAAACTTTTAATATGGCTAAATTGTATCTTGTTCCAAATGTATTAAGCGAAGGTGTTTGGCAGAATGTTTTACCAACCCAAATTTTCCCGATTTTAAGCAACACCAAATATTTTATTGTTGAAAATATACGAACTGCCCGACGATTTATGAAACAGGTAAACCGCGAAATTAATATTGATGAATGTACTTTTTACGAATTAAATAAACGTACCAAAAGTTCAGAACTACCAAGCTTTTTAAAACCGCTTGAAGAAGGTTTTGATGTGGGTGTAATATCTGAGGCAGGTTGCCCGGGTGTTGCGGATCCAGGTGCCGACGTGGTTCGAATTGCTCACCAAAAAGGTTACAATGTAGTACCAATTGTTGGTCCATCTTCCATTTTGCTTGCTTTAATGGCATCGGGTTTAAATGGGCAGAATTTTGCATTTAATGGTTATTTACCGGTAAAACCAAACGAGCGTATTAAAGAAATAGCAATTTTGGAAAAAAGAATACGAAACAACAAACAAACCCAGATATTTATTGAAACTCCATATCGTAACAACCAATTAATTAGCGACTTATTAAAAACTTGCTCACCCACTACCCTGCTTTGTATTGCTGCAAATATTACTGGCGAAAACGAATTTATTTCAACAAAAACTATTCATGAATGGAACAAGGAAGTTCCTGATTTTCATAAACAACCTACAATTTTTTTGATAGGTTGATACGGGTACATCGGATTCCGATCCGCTGTTTTTTTCAAGGGTGCAGTGAATTCCGATTCGCTGGTTAAGAAAAATGCGAATCGGAGTTCGCGACACCCAAAGAATCGCGGAATGGAATCCGCGAGACCCTTAAAACTTAAATTAACTTCAACTCTTTTAATAACTGAAATTCATCTTCAAAATTAGGAGTGAAGACATTTTCGCCCAAATTATTTTCAATCTGTTTTTTTGTCCAGAAACGAGCTTCATCAATTTCATCGGAATGAACCCTGTAATTTTTAAAATCGAAGGTCGTAAAAAGGTAAACCAATTCCGATTCAATTTCCGATTCCCATTTATAGGTTTTACGAAGTTTGGCTGAAAAATATTTTAAACCAATTTCTTCAAAAGCTTCTTTTTTTAAAGCCTGTTCTAAAGTTTCTCCGGCTGAAATATGTCCACCAACTGCGGTATCCCATTTACCAGGTTGAATGAGTTTAGACTCAGGTCGCTTTTGCAATAACAAGGCTTTGTTCCTATTTATTACATGTAAATGAACAACAGGGTGAAGTATTTTACTTCCGTTATGTACCTGACTTCTTGGGGATTGACCTGTAATTTTACCAGTTTCGTCAACTATTGGAACCCATTCTTCATCTGCCAATTCTTTCTGTTTTTTACGCTGACGATACAATTCAAACAAAAAGTAAACACCAAACAAAATATAAAACAGTCCACCACTAATAAATGCCCAGGCTTCTTTACTAAGAAAAAAAGTTGCATAAAAAACCAGTAATGTGTGCCCCACGAAAATAAAAAAAAGAGACTTCAGGTTTTTGCGCATTTGCATCATTTGAGCATCGTTAAATGAAGTCCCTTTCAAATAACGTTGCCCCATTATACCAATAATATTTATGTTGGAAAATGCCGAAACCGCAAGAATTGCTACCAAAATTAATTCAATTAAACCGGGTTTTAATTTGAAAAAAATATCGTTGTCTAATGCTATTGAAACTGCACCAAGCAATACTAAAAGTAGTGTGTCGAAAAGAATAAATTTATCGAATCGTTTTTCTTTAAAACCTATAAATAGCAGTTCTATAATTCCAACACCAACAGCAACAAAAAGCCCGATTTTAGTTCCCCAGATTTCATCGGCAACGATAAAAACAAACAAAGGAATAAAACCAGGCAGCAATTTTTTCAGAAGCTGAGTCCTGTTCATGTTTTTGTGTTCAGATTCGAAAAATACTATTCCTCTACATCCTCGGCAACAGGATAAGGATAAACCTTGTAAATTTCAACTTCCATCAGTAAAGTTGTAAATCCTGCAACATAACCAATTCCATCGCCATTTTGACCGTACGCCACCTCCGAAGGAAGCACCAATCTGGCCTTTGTTCCCGGCTTCATGTATGTAACTGCTTCGTCTAAACCTGTTATTACCGCGCCCGTACCAACAATAAATTCGAGTGGTTCAAAACGATGGCCTTCATTGTATCCCTGGCTTTCGTCAACTAAAAGGCTATCAATAGTCCAGGTAGAATAAAATATTTGAATTCTGTCGCCAAGTTTTAAAGAATCACCTTCTCCTGCAATAGTTTCAATATAATACAAACCCGATTCCTTTGGAGTAACATTCGGATAATTTTCCAAAATATATGTATCCAGTATTTCCAGCTCATTTAATCTTAATTCTTCCAAACTATTGTCATCGTCACATGCAATAAATGCAACAGCAAGCAGTGCTAAAATTATTTTTATTGATAATCGTTTCATTTATATTTCTTTTTTAAAATCTAATTTAATATTCTTTTCAAAGCGTTTTTAAATTATTGTTTTCAATAATTGATGTTTAAACTCAGGTAAAAGTTGTTTAAAGTTGTTTAAAGTTTCTTCAAGTGAAAGATCTGATTCGCCACCCGATGCATTTAAATGCCCGCCACCATTAAAGTTGCTTTTTGCAAATTCGTTGGTTGGGAAACTGCCTTTTGAGCGGAAAGATGCTTTAACATATTTTTCCTTTTCAATAAATAACGCACTAAAAACGATATTATTTATTGATAGTGGATAATTTACAAATCCTTCAGTGTCGCCAGGTTTAAAGTTAAAATCTTCTAATTCTTTTTTTGAAATGGTAATTACTGCCGCACGGTATTCAGGATAAACAACCATTTTTTCATTCAAACAATACCCGAGCAATTTTATTCGTTGAGCCGAAAAGTTGTGATACACATTCGATTGTATCTTTTCAGTATCAATTCCGAATTTCATTAGTTCCGACACTACTTTAAAAGTATTTGGACGCGAAGTATTGTGATTAAAAGAACCAGTGTCGGTTAAAATACCAGTGTACAAAGCTTCTGCTGCGTTTTTATTAATGTGTTTTTCCAAACCAATAAGCTGAACAATATCAAAAATCAACTCGGCTGTTGAACTGTATTTTGTTTCTGAAATAGTATAATCGCAAAAATTGGTCGGATACGGATGATGATCGATTAAAATTTTTGTTTTACTAAATTCTAAAAGTTTCTTTTCCAATTTACCAGCCCTGCTGGCTTCGTTGAAATCTACACACACTAAAACATCCGCTTTTTTTAGAATTTCTTTGGCAAGTTTCTTTTTACTATCGTACATAACAATTTCTACTTCCGACGAAAACCATTTTAAAAAATCGGGATAATCATTAGCACTAATAATAGAAACTTTATGACCAAAATTCATAAGTATTTCGGCTAATCCAATTGCCGATCCAATTGCATCTCCATCCGGATTTTCGTGAGGAACAATTGCCACATTCAATTTCTCTCCTGTTAGAACATTTTTTACCGATGTAATAATCTCTTTTTCAGTGTTTTTCAAAATACTTAAAATTTGAATGCGCAAATATACTAAATCTGTTTACGGTGCAAAGGCTTACTATTCCAAAATTTTATAATATTGTGGAATAATAACATTTTTTAAAAGATAAAATATGAAAGGAAAATTAACCTTCACAATGATTAAACCAACGGCGCTTAAAAATAATAGTGCCGGTGCAATTTTGAAAATGATTAACGGAGCTGGTTTCAAAATAAAAGCAATGAAATTAACTCGGTTAGCCCCTGAATTGGCTGGCGAATTTTATGCGGTTCATATAGAAAGACCATTTTATGAGGCACTGGTAAAATTTATGAGTTCGGGGCCAATTGTAGCTGCAATACTGGAAAAAGAAAATGCTGTGGAAGATTATCGTACATTAATTGGTGCAACCAATCCCGAAAATGCTGCCAATGGAACCATTCGTAAACTCTATGCTACAGATTTACAGCAGAACGCTGTTCATGGCTCCGATAGCGATGAAAATGCAAATTTAGAAGCCGACTTTTTCTTTTCGAAAACCGAAAGATATTAAGCAGATTTTAAATTATAAAAAGAAAGCTGTTCGAAATATGGACAGCTTTTTTATTTGAAAATTATAGTTTTTACAATCTCTTCACCCGATTTTTCATTCATTTTGCGCCTTATTTCTTCGCGCATCATAAACAATTCGTTTTTCACTACCGACGAACTTATTTCAACAAACAATATTTTTTTACGGATATAAATGTTTCGTGTGTAATTAGCAATTGTTTTACCCAGCAAATTTTCCCACGATTCTACTACATCAACTTCTTTTAATTTATGTTCTATTTGAACCTCTTTAATGTATTCTTTTAATATGTCGCTTAATGGCTGCGTATTACTTCTTCTCATTACAATATTTCTACTTTTCCTTCTTCAACATTAAATATACGAAAATCTGTGTCTATTTTTTTAATTATTGAGTCTAAATGCTCACGATTGGTATCTGTTAGAAATATCTGACCAAACTGTTCGCCCGCTACAACACTAACAATTTGCTCTACACGTTGTTGATCTAACTTGTCAAAAATATCGTCGAGTAAAAGTATTGGTTTCAGCCCCGAAATCTCTTTTACAAAGTCGAATTGTGCCAATTTTAAAGCTATTAAATAGGTTTTTTTTTGTCCTTGCGAACCCATTTTTTTTATAGGATAATCGCCAATATAATACACCAAATCATCCTTATGAATTCCTTGCGTTGTATATTGCACTGCCCTATCTTTTTGTAGTGACTCTTTTAACAAATCTTCAAAACTTTTTTCGTACAATCCCGATTGACGAACCAAACTAACTTTTTCGTTTCCTTGTGAAATAAAAGAATAATAGCGTTGAAAAACAGGAATTAGCTTTTCTACAAATTCTGTTCGATGTTTATGAATTCTGGTTCCGTATTCCACCAGTTGTATGTCCCAAACCAATAAATGCTCTGCATCGAAATACCGCTCTGACGCAAACTTTTTCAATAAATTATTTCTTTGCATTAATGCCCGTCCGTATTTAAGCAAGTCGTTGAGATAACTCTGGTTGTATTGAGATATAACACCATCCATAAATTTTCGACGCTCTTCGCTACCTCCTAAAATTAGATTTACGTCAGACGGAGTAATCATTACCAAGGGTAATAAACCAATATGATCGACCAATTTCTGGTACACTTTTGCATTTCGTTTAAATTGCTTTTTCTGGCCTTTTTTTAATCCTACCGAAATTTTTTCGTCAGATTCGGATCTTTTATAATTACCACTAAGCATAAAAAAACTCTCATCGTGATTAATATTAAGTTGATCTACCGAATTGAAAAAACTTTTGCAAAACGATAAGTAATAAATTGCATCGAGCAGATTTGTTTTGCCGGCTCCATTTTTACCTATAAAACAATTTAACTTTGACGAGAAACCAAGTTTTACTTCATTAAAATTCTTAAAATTTAGTACTGAAATTTCTTCGATGTGCATATTTTAACTTATAGCCTAATTAGCAACAAAACTAACTAAAAAGGCTTGACAATCTGAAACTGTTGAAAAAAACCTGCTAATAACACACAGATGTTGATTATTATTCAAAAATATAGTAACATATTCAGAAAGATTTTGAAAAAAAAACTATTTTTGCGGCACAATTTTGAATTCTATAAAAATGGCAAAGAACAAAAGTGCACGAGAAGATAATTTACAAGAGCTGGAAAGTGCGTTAACAAAAACGGAACAATTTATTGAAGACAACCAAAAAACGGTTAGTTATATTGTTGGTGGAATTATTGTAATAGTAATTGGATTTCTTGGTTTTAATAAGTTTTATTTGCAACCAAAACAAAGCGAAGCTTTATCGCAAATGTTTATGGCCGAAAACTATTTTGAAAAAGATTCGTTTAATTTAGCTATTAACGGAGACGGAAATTATCTGGGTTTTCTGGATATTATCGACGATTATGGAATTACGAAATCAGCGAACCGGGCTAAATATTACACAGGCATGTCGTACTTGTATTTAGGACAGTACGAAGATGCTTTAGATTATTTAGAAAGTTTTAAAACCAAGGATTTACTTTTGGCTCCAATTAAGGAAGGTGCGCAAGGTGACGCCTTACTCGAATTGGGAGAAACCGATGATGCTTTAAAGCAGTACACAAAAGCTTATTCCACATCGGAAAACGAATTAACAGCACCAATTTATATGATGAAAGCTGCAAGTTTATTGGAATCAATGGATGAGTTGGAAGAAGCACTTTCGTTGTACGAAACAATTAAAGAAAAATATCCAACCTCGGCTGAAGGAGCAAATGTTGATAGATTTATTAGTCGGGTAAAATTAAAATTGGGCTAAAATTAACTGACATTAAAAATATAACCCCTCTTTTTTGAGGGGTTTTTTATTTATTAAAATGGCAACAAAAGATCTTTCTAAATACGATGTTAACAAGATTCCTAATGCAAAAAGTATGCGATTTGGAATAGTTGTGTCAGAATGGAATTTTGATGTTACTACAGCATTGGCAAACGGTGCAATTGATACGCTTCTAAAAAATGGAACAGCGGAGGATAATATTTTGGTAAAATATGTTCCCGGAACTTTTGAACTGCCATTGGGTGGTCAATATTTTGCTGAACTGGAAAATGTGGATACCGTTTTGTTACTCGGTTGTGTAATACAAGGCGAAACCCGCCATTTCGATTACATTTGTGAGGCAGTGGCTCAGGGAACAAAAGATTTGAATCTAAAATATAACAAGCCATTTATATTTGGTGTACTCACTACCGATAATAAACAACAAGCAATCGACCGTGCTGGAGGAAAACATGGCAACAAAGGTGTTGAAGCCGCTATAACGGCTATAAAAATGGTAGAATTAAAAAAGTCTTTCTTGAAATAATTGATAGAAAAAAAGCTAAAATAAAAGGGTTTGCAAAATTAATTGCAAACCCTTTATTCTAACTAAACTAAATATAAAAAGATTTTAGCGACCACCTCCGCCACCTTGACCTCTTCTTGATTGTCTTTCCTTTAAATATTTTTCGTATTTCACAAACTGGTCATCAGTCAATATTTTTTTCATTTCCTTGCTCGATTCAGCTCGCATTGCTCCAAATTTTTCACGCATTGCTTCTCTGTCACCGCCACCACTTTGCATTCCTTTACGCAATTCGGCCATTTTTTTGCCAGCTTTTAAATTTAAATCATATACTTTCTTTTCCTGATCTTTTTTAAGGTCGAGTAATTCTTTGAGTTCCTCGGTTTGTCTTTTTGCACTTTCTGCAGGATCAAAATTTCTTTGTCCATCTCTACTCTGAGCTATTGAAATAGTAGTACCCAGAAACACAATCATTAATAAGATTCCTAATTTTTTCATTTGTATTAATTTTAATTATAATTTTTTGTTCACTTGGCTTTGACACAAAAGATTTTGAAAGGTTTAAATTTAATGTGTTAAAAAAGCAAAAAAAAGGATTGCAAATTATGCAATCCTTTTTCAAACCTAATATTTTTTTATCCCTATTTCTTTGGAGATTTAATACCACGCTGCTTCGCCATATCTTCCAATCGCGATTGAAAATTTGATTTTTTTACCGGTTTCTTTTTATTTACCTGCAATTGTGCTCTAATTTTATCGTCGTCCACAAACGAGCGAATCAAATAGGTTTGTCCGATTGTAATAACGTTGGCCAGGAAGTAGTAATAACTTAATCCCGATGAGTAATTATTCAGAATAAAAAGAAACATAACAGGCATCATATACATCATGGTTTTCATGCCCGGCATTGCACTGCTTGCTTGCGATTGTTGGCTCAAATGGGTTGAAATTACCGTTGTAATGGTCATCAACAAACAAAACAGACTCACATGATCCCCATAAAATGGAATATCAAATGGCAAGCTTAAAATGGAATCGAAAGTTGATAAATCGTGTGCCCATAGAAAACTTTCCTGCCTCAGTTCGATTGAAGTTGGAAAGAAAAAGAACATGGCAATTAATATTGGAAATTGCAGCAACATGGGCAAACAACCACCCATTGGATTAACTCCGGCCTTTTTATACAAAGCCATGGTAGCCTGCTGTTTTTCCATTGCTTTGTCTTTTCCAAATTTCTCGTTTAACTCGTCAATTTCGGGTTTTAGCGCTCGCATTTTTGCTTGCGACATATACGATTTATAGGTAAACGGAAATAAAACAGATTTTATAAAAATGGTGAGCAGCAAGATTATAATTCCAAAATTTGCAATGTATTTTCTCAGAAAATTAAATAATGGAATTATTACAAACTGGTTTATTTGTCGTACTACTGGATAGCCTAAGTAAACCTGCCGTTCCAAATCATTATCGTATTGATTTAATGTTTGATAATGATTGGGACCAAAAAAGAATTGCATTCCAATTGTTTCGTTTTGGACTCCCTGGTACGGAAAAGCAATATCTGCATAAAAATTCGCTAAATAATCCGGATCATCTTCGTATTTCGTTTGACGAATTACGGCACTTGGAAAAGACTCGTCAGCTATAACAGTTGAACTAAAAAACAATTGTTTAAAACCAATCCATTTCACTCGCGTACTTAAATTCTCCTCGTCCGATTTATTTTGTGCCAAATTATCAACATCATCTTCAAAAAATTTGTACGTGATATTCGTATAGCGGTCTTCTCCAAATTTCGATGCCCGTTCTTGACGTGGAATATCAAATGCCCAATTAAAGTTTAAATACGATTGATTCCCTGCAACATATTGATTTATGCCTTGCATATTCAAATCGAAATCAACTAAAAACGAGTTGTATTCCAACGTATAAACATAATCCATATATTTGCCGGAAGCCACTTCTAAACGAAAAGTTAAGGATTCTTTACCACCCGGATTTTCAATATTGAATTTAATTTTTCCTTCACTCCCTTTTTTCACTTCCGGTCCCGATACAACAATATTGGTTTTAGATGCAATTGGGTTGAAGTATAACTGGTCGGTTTGAATACTTCTGTTTTGAGCAAAAAAGTTCAAGCTAAATTTTGTTTCTGGCCCATCAAAAAGCATTAAAGGAAGCGAATCGTGTGTCTGGTAGTCTTTTAACTCCACCGAATATATTTTCCCTCCTTTATTGGAAAAAGTAATTTTAATCAGGTTATTTTCGAGTGTATGAAATGTTTCTTCACCTATAGCTGCAGCTCCAAAAACCCCAAACTCATCTACTTTATCCTGAAGAACTTTTTCTTTTGAAACGACTTCAGAACTTACCGTTTCCACTTGTTCGACAACTTGCTTTTCTCTTAATTTTTGCTGCTGTATTGCAATCTCCGCTTCAACTTGTGCGATGGAATCTTGTTTCCTTTGTGTAGCTGCTATTTCTTCTTTCGATGGCTGGTTTATTAGTGAAAACACAACCAAAATTGCAAAAATAAGACCTATTCCAATAATTGATTTTTTATCCATTTTTTATTTTTCTTCTTCTATAATCGAATTCTTAACAAAATCTACAAACAGTGGGTGCGGATTCAAAACAGTACTGCGATATTCCGGATGGAACTGAACGCCAACAAACCATTTGTGTTCAGGAATTTCAATAATTTCAACCAAATCGGTCTCCGGGTTGATGCCTACTGGAATCATTCCAGCCTTAAAATATTGATCTCTGTAATTATCGTTAAATTCATATCTGTGTCGGTGCCTTTCGAAAACCGTTAATTTATTATAAGCCTCCATCACTTTCGAATCTTTCTCAATAATTCTACATTCATAAGCTCCCAAACGCATGGTTCCGCCAAAATCGGTTATTCCTTTTTGTTGTTCCATTAAATCAATTACCGGATACGGAGTTTTTGGATTCATCTCCGAAGAATCTGCCCCTTCCAACATAAGTACGTTTCTGGCAAATTCAATTACAGCAACCTGCATTCCTAAACAAATTCCCAAATAAGGTACATTGTTTTCCCGAGCATATTTGGCTGCCTCAATTTTTCCTTTCATTCCTCTGTGGCCAAACCCAGGTGCAACAATAATCCCATTTAATTTAGAAAGTAATTCGCTCGAATTATTGTTTTCAATTTTTTCAGAATGAATCCAGTTAACATTTACTTTACAGCGATTTTCTGCACCTGCATGAATCAACGATTCTACAATCGATTTATAAGCGTCGTGTAATTCTACATATTTTCCAATTATTCCAATTTCAACGGTTTGAATTGGATTTTTTAAACGAGTTAAAAAACCATTCCATGCCGAAAGATCAATTTTTCGTTTTAAGGGCAAATCTAATTTTTTTAATACCGTTAAATCCAATTTCTCTTCCAACATCTTAATTGGAACCTCGTAAATTGTTGGAACATTTATTGACTGAACAACTTCTTCAAG
>Ga0307988_1002028_pt1 | contig 10533 bp, 8 predicted proteins | sample EllFjometagen183_FD_203166 | JGI IMG/M metagenome (GOLD analysis project Ga0307988, IMG submission 203166) | Marine microbial communities from Ellis Fjord, Antarctic Ocean - #183 | ecosystem: Environmental > Aquatic > Marine > Unclassified | place: Southern Ocean | collected 2014-10-08 | reverse complement strand
GCTTCCATTTTTCGTACCTTTTTTGATTTACTTGTTCCACCATAGAGCTGCAGCCATTGAATAATATCATCTTGCTGTTTGACAAGAATCTGGGTTAGTTCTCGCCGCAACTGTAAGCGGTCAAAATCAACACCAGCTGCGAGAAATGCTGGTTTTGCATTTGAAGATCCGACATTTGAAACGGTCAGGCTCCCGCCTGCAATGACATCTCCTCCAATAACGGTGGTGTTCTCCTGACAGACTATGGACCCCTTGGCAGAAAGATCACTGTAATAGGATTGTTTACGAACAATTATATTGCCACCGGATTCGATTTTTCCCTGTTCGATAAATTTAAAGTCGACATCTCCAAGGGCGCTGATATGCGTTTTCTTACCTGTTATTCCTCCCTTAATAATAATATTGGCTTCACTTTTAAGGGTGGCGGACATAACTTCTTTTTTTATCTCGAGATCACCAACGGTGGAGACTCGGAAACCGGGTTGAACCGCACCATGCACAATCACACAGTTTTTAGAGTCGACATGGCCGGTGGTGTAATCGACGTCCGCTGCTATCTCCTGTTTGGAACAGACTTTGATTTCACAGTTGTTTACTACGGTGAGGATTCCATCCTTGGTCGCGAGGATTTCACCGCTCTCCTCAACAAATTGAACATCCTGTTTGATGATAAACTCAATTTCCGTTCCGCCATCGGGTTCAAGTTCTTCTCCAAGGACATTCATACCAGGTGTTCCAGGTATTGAAGAAATCTTGGTGGCGAGAAGCTCATTTTCAGTGACTCCTATCATGATTCTTCGTTCGCGAAAATCAATGCTTCCATCCTCCAGCAACTGGCCGGCTATGGGGCCAATCTCAAAAGCAAATTGAAGGTAGCTGTCAATACCTGGTTCGGATTGGTGACCGGAAGCGATGGGAATATCATGGAAATCGTTAAAAACTCCTCCTATAATATCTTGTGCTTCCTGCAATGCAGGCTGATAAATACCAAAAAGGATGCCAGCCTCTTTTAAAAGCTCAGGGAGTGGTTCCTTACGGATTGCAAAGTCTTCAGATATGGGAGGATGAAGGAGAAGGGTGGCGCTCATACAATCCCCTGAAACTTTTACAAGTGGGACTATTGAGATAAGAAGAATTGGTTCTTCTTCCCCCTGTTTCATGATGTCAACTCGTGGGTAGCCAATGATGCTAGCGAGTAAGGTTTCCCCGTCATCTGAAAAATGAGTGTTTTTTCCGGATCGAACTGGGCTTTTTATAAACCCTTTTGCTGCATATTGTTCAAATCGGGGATATGAGAGAAGGTGCTGGTTCTGTTTAACCAGTTCGGAAACGACTATTTTTTCTGTCCGGCCTTCGGGACCCACTGGAATACGTTTTCTGGTGAAATGGAGAGTGGGTTCCAGATATTTCTTTTTAGTGGCTGTTTTATCGCTGCTGTTTTCCATATTAATACTGTTTTTGGGGTGATGTGACGTGTTAATAGCGCATGGTAGTAATTTCTATCCATATAATAATATCTATGTCGCAACAATACAATAAGTAAAGAAAAAGGAAAGAAAGACGAGGGGTTGAAGATGAGGTATGGGGCAGTAAAACCGTTTGATTATGACAGGTGGGAATGAGCAGGTAAAAGAAGCAGGAGATGGAGAGATGGAAGGTTCCATCTCCTGCAGAGGGTTGTCGATCAACCGGGATCGACTCAGGATGGTAAAACACTGTCGGAAAGTGATTCTTTATTATTCCGACAGATCAGAAGTTAAATTAATCTTCTACTTCACATTCGTTCCCTTCACAGTCAATATTGGCAACGAAGAAGAACGCTTTATAACCACTCTTGTTTAATTCCTGAGCGGCCATATCAGCACGAGCACCGGTGGTACAGTGAACGTAAACTTTTTTGTCTTTTGGAATCTCAGTAAGACGTGTGCTAACCTGATCAAGCGGTACAGCAATGGAGTTTTTAAAAGCACCAGCACTGACTTCATCCGTGGTCCGTACGTCAAGAATAACAGCACCGGGGTCGGTACCGTTTACGGCTTTCATAAAGTCAGCCATTCCAACTTCGCCTTTTCCAAGCTTTCTTATCCACTCGATATCTGTTTCAACCGGGCCTTTGACAGTCTTACCGCCTGATTTTACCCAGCCAGCAAAGTTTCCTGAAACAAGGGCAGTCTTCTTGTAGCCTTCATCTCTAAGATCTTCGATTGCATCAGCAGCTTCTTCAGCTGAATCACTGTATAAAACAACAGGCGCTTTCTTAGGAATATCGTCAAGACGGTCATCAAGTGAATCGTAGGGAATAGTAATAGAACGTGCTATGCGCCCAGCTTCTGATTTCTTTTTGGAACGTAAATCGATGAGAACGATATTACCTTTTGTGATGACCCCTTTACTTGCGTAGATAAGATTACCAGCTTTGACCCATGCAGGCTGTCCATCAAGATAAACTCTAACATTTTTGTAGCCATCTTTCTTCGCCAGACCGGCGATTTTAGTTGACATGCCTCATGTGGGCCCTCCGCAATACGTGATAATCTGTTTGTTCTTATCTTTTGGGAGTGCTGTAGCAGCTTTAGCTTTGTATGCTTTTGTTCCGATATTTATGGAACCGAGAATGTGGGCAGCAGCATAACGTTTACCGGGACGAGCATCAACGAGAAGGTAATCTCCTTTTGCATCAATCAGAGCTTTTAACTCATCTGTTTTGATCTCGGTAACACCTTTAGGGAGTTTTGCGAGCTTAGGTTTTACTACGGTGGCCCATTGCTGGCCATCGCGCATTTCATAGAAAATGATTGACGCATGACCTTTAGCGGCGTGTTCCACACCTTTGGTATCATCGTCAAACTTGACCATGATAGTCTTCGCTTCTTTACCCTTGCCAACAACGATCTGGATACTTTTGGCTTTGTTGGATTTCCCTACAACTTTCCCCTTGTATACAAGTGCTTTAGGCGCTTGTGCTGGGGTACTTACTGTAGGCTTGGCCGCAGCGGTGGTGGAACTCGTATCCTGATTACATCCGGTCACCAGAAATGATGCCATGATGAAAAAAGGAATAAATTTGATCATGTTTTTCTTCATACTTCCTCCAAAAAAGTTAAAGAATATTTTATGTGCAAAGGTAAAATCCTTTGCGATATTAAATGCATTGCACACCCATATGCACAATGTATACCAATTGACATTGAATTAACTATAGACTTGTAATTGTATATAAAAAGTCAAAAGAGAAGTTTTTTATAGGGTGCAAATGAATTATATGTTGTTTTGAGAGGTAAAAGTAAAGGTAAATGTTTGAAACTACTCTTGAAGAGTTCAATTTATTGCTTTAATTGTGCTGTTACGGTGTGTTAAGGTATGATTGGTAATCGGACGCTGCGTTATTCGTTTTTGGATTAGCAAAAAAATGAATGAAAATTCATTTTTGTCTGATTTTGATGGGTTTTGTCCGGTAAAGTAAATTGGCACTGCTACTGTGTGGGGGCGGTGGGGTGTTGTTCCAGTCTGAGCGAAAACCATATGATGATTTTCAATTATTTACCTGATTACGTACACAGCTCAGGTATCTTTTTCGTCATTCCCGCGAAGGCGTGCTCCTACAATTGAATTTTGCGGTTACCTGAGCTTTAGTGGTAATCAGAATTATTTATGATAGAGGACCTTCAGTATCTTATCCCTATTGTTCTGCTTCTGATTAAGAAGGATAACAAAACAGTTTCTGTTTTTCCCGCGATCAATTAAGCCGGCGTAGCAAAATACTCCAGATTTTCTGAGTGTTCCAGATTTCATACGCACTCCATATTTTACCGGAATAAGAGAGCTGTATGCCTTGAATCTCTCAAGAACATGTAACAGGGCTTTAGGAGTAATACGGTTCTTTTTAGATAGGCCCGAGCCCTCCACCATAAGAATATCCGCATCGGTTAGTCCGAGGTCACTGCGGATGAAAACAGCCATTCCTTTTTGACTCTTTTCCCATGTTGCGGGGAAACCGTACTGTTTTACACCGATGGCAAGATATAGCTGATTGGCCATAAAGTTATTGGAGGATAGCAGGCAGGATGTAACAAGATCTGCAACCGTCTCTTTGGCATTGTAGTTGAGAAACAATGGCGTATGGGGCGGAACAATCCCCTGTCTAATATGCCCACTCACGGTGATTCCCTGTTGCTGGAGAAGCGTTTGAAACAGTTGACCGCAGTAGAGGAGGTTATTGGCTATATTTTCCTGGCGGGGGAAGGCATCCACATTGACGCGGTGAAAGCCGCTTGTGAGGTTTTTACCAATTGGTCCCATTATTGGAAGATAGGGAGTTTGTTTTTCCGGTGATTTGACTTTTGCTCCATGGAGCACTTTAAGAGGAACGGTATTAAAATTTACCCCAAGGGCTGTGCATAATGCATTATATGGATTTGTTGTATTGTCTGAACCATCGGTGCTTGCAAATTCAAGTGCAAAATTTGAGTCATCGAGCACGATATCTTTGATCGTTGTGATACCATGATCAGCAACCAGTTTTGTTATTGCTCTTATTTTCTCAGAGACAAAAAAGGGGTCGCCACCACCTTTAATATACAGTGTGTTATCCTGATCAAGGTAGAGATCTGTTGAAAAGAAGTGATCAGGTCCCAGAATTTGCAGAGCAGCAAGAGCTGTAACAAGCTTGAGTGTGGACGCTGGGATAAACTGTCTGTTCAGGTTTTTTGAATAGAGTGTTTTGCCGTTTTTGCTGAGTGCATAACCGCCATTCTTGATATATTTTCTGAGTTCTGGAAGTTCGGTTGCTAAAGAGTGGAGGGGGGAAATGAGAGATGAAAAAAGAAGAAAAACTGCTCCAGCAACGCCTAGAAAAAAGTAGGCGCTGGAGCAGTTTTTGTTTTGGAGCGACATACGCTGCAGATATGTATTAATTATATCTTGGGCAGTTTGGCCATGGATTCTGCAATGGCTTCCTTGGGGTAATCGTAGTTGTGAAGATCGCCAGAGAAGTATTTGTCATAGGATGCCATATCAATAAGACCGTGTCCGGAGAAGTTAAAGAGGATGGTCTGTGGTTTGTCCAGCTCACGGGTCGCTTCAATAATGGCACCACGAATGGCATGACAGGTTTCCGGGGCGGGGATAATACCTTCTGTTCTGGCAAAGAGTACACCTGCCTCAAAACACTCAAGCTGATGAACCTTTATCGGATCAATGATATTTTCGCGTACCATGGCAGAGACAATTGGAGCCATTCCATGATAGCGCAAGCCACCGGCATGGATTCCAGGTGGAATAAAATCATGGCCCAGAGTGTACATATTCAGTAGCGGAGTGGTTTGAGCCACATCACCAAAGTCATATGCAAGCCTACCCATGGTAAGTGTTGGACATGATGATGGTTCAACACCTACAAAACGAATTTTTTTGCCGTCAAGGTAATCGGGTACATAGGGGGAAGCAAGGCCTGCAAAGTTTGAACCACCACCACAGCAACCCACAATAACATCGGGATAGTCTCCGGCAATTTCCATCTGTTTTTTGGCTTCAAGACCAATGATAGACTGATGCAGGATAACGTGGTTTAGGACCGAGCCAAGGGCGTAGTTTGTGTCCTCACGGCTAGCAGCATCCTCAATGGCTTCAGATATGGCAATGCCGAGAGATCCTGCAGTATCAGGGTACTGTTCACGAATTTGACGGCCGATATTTGTATCAACGCTTGGGCTTGCCACAATGGAGGCACCAAAGGTGTGCATCATGGATTTACGGTATGGCTTCTGGTCAAATGAAATTTTGACCATATAGACTTTGCAGTCGATACCAAATTTCTGGCTTGCAAAGGAGAGGGCGCTGCCCCACTGTCCGGCACCCGTTTCAGTGGCAAGACGTTTGATTCCTTCTTTGGCATTGTAATATGCCTGTGGAACGGCAGAGTTTGGCTTATGTGAGCCAACAGGTGAAACCCCTTCGTTCTTAAAGTAAATCTTGGATTTTGTGCCGAGGGCTTTTTCAAGACTTCTGGCTCGAACCAGAGGAGAGGGACGCCAGATTTTAAGGACGTCGAGTACTTCTTCCGGGATATCAATAAATCGTTCCTGTGACATTTCCTGTTCAAGAAGAGCCATGGGGAAAATTGCGCCGAGCTTCTCGGGACCCATGGGTTCTTTGGTCTCCGGATCAAGGGGGGGGAGCAGCCCGTTTGGAATATCGGGGCCTACATTATACCATTGAGTTGGCATCTCATCATCGCGAAGAACAATTTTCTTTGTTGTCATGGTGTTTCTCCTTGGTAGAACTGCATGGACATTTAAAATGTATGAAAAGACTAATATAACGAAAGAACATCTTTACCATATGGATGCGGGTTGAAGCAACAGGATTTCCTGTCATTGGTTAAAGCTCTTTCCAACCGGTTTTGATAACTACAGATGCAAGGAGTTCTTCCTGGTCTCTTTTGAGGATAGCAGCAAGTGCTTCCAGTGGTTTTACACCAGCCTGGCTTGCTTTGCTGATAAGCTCAAGAGAAATGGTGTCATTATCAATTGGCTCAAGGGTCACCACCATGGATCTGAAGTCAACTTCTTTTACTTTTCCTTTACGAACCCGTTTCACTGAAAAGCTTGTTGTTGTAAGAAAATCATCAATAAGCTTTTTGTCTCCGCCAGCAAGTGGTGGATGCAGAGTGATTCGATAGGAGCTGATCATTTCCTGGGGAACCTTGCCATGAGTAAGGGCAATTTTTTGGACTTCAAGACCCGGAGGCATCTGATTATTCAAACGTTGTAAAGCTTCTTCAATGTTGTCCAGTGGAGCCGGTAAGTCCATAACAAAATATTCCGATAGGCTCTGGGTACCAACTGGCATTGCGGGGCCAAAAGAGACCTTTGGTGAAGGGTTGAATCCCTTTGAAAAGTTGGTTTTAATTTCAGCACGACGTAGGATTCGGAAAATAACCTGAAGAATTTCCAGGTGGCCCAGATAGCAGATATCTCCCATGCGAGAGTAGCTGACGGTGTATCGAAAATGTTTATCTTCACTATCCGTAGGTCTTGTATGCGAAGCAGATTTTGGAGAGGAGGCATCCTCATTGCTCACGCCGCTACGTTTTCTGTCAATCACCACCGGCATTATGGTCTTGAAATCACATAATCCGCATTTCTGACAGTCATGATAGCGGCAATCTGGGGTGTAAGCCTCAGCGTGAGCTTTGCTTAACTCGTCTTTAAGAAAGCTCTCATCGATACCACTGCTGAGATGTTGCCAGGGGAGAATCTCTTCAAGGCTTCTTGATCGCAGGAAGTCACTGAGCACCAGTGAGCATTCATCGGCCGCTTCCTGCCACCGGGAAAGGTTGAAAAACTCGGACCAGCCATCAAGACGTGCACCTTTTAGCCATGCCGTTTCAAGGAGATTGCTCAGTCGTCTGTCACCCCGAGAGAAGACACCTTCAAGTAAGCTCAGTTCCGGATCATGCCATTTAAGGTTGATGCCTTTTTTAGGGAGTATTTTTTTTAGCAGAGATATCTTATCCCGACTTTCTTCCATGGGAATTTGTGCATCCCATTGAAATGGGGTGTGAGGTTTGGGGACAAAGGTTCCCACGCTTACATTAATCTGCTGACGTCCTCTTCCGGCAGCCTGGCTGCCGATTGCTTTGGTCTTTTTGGCAAGATCAGCGATTGCCTCTATATCTTCAATGGTTTCAGTGGGCAAACCAATCATAAAATAGAGTTTCATCACCTTCCAGCCAAGGCCGAAGGCATCCTTGCTGGTGGTGAGAAGATCCTCTTCGCTTATTCCCTTATTGATTACCCGTCGCAATCGTTCGCTTCCAGCTTCTGGAGCAAGTGTGAATCCGGTTTTTCTGACCCGTTTGATCTGATCCATAAGCTCCTGGGTGAGCGTTCCCACACGCATGGAGGGCATGGAGACGGAAATCGCTTCTTTGGCAAATCTATCCATCAGGGCTGGTAGTACTGTGCCAAGACAGGAGTAATCACCAGTGGACAGGGAAAGTAGGGCGAGTTCATTAAAACCTGAGTTTTTTATTCCCCTATTGGCAAGATCAAGAACCTGTTCCGGAGTTCGCTCACGAACGGGCCTGTAGATGATTCCGGCCTGGCAGAAGCGACAGCCACGTGTACAGCCTCGTGCCACTTCCACACCTAATCTGTCATGAACAATCTTTGAATTTGGAACCAGAGGATGAATGAGGTGATCAAGCTTAGAGAGATCACTGAGAATCCTTCGGGAGATTGGCGACTGATTTTGGTGAAGAGCTTTAATCTCAGCTATGGTGCCGTCTTCATTGTAGGAGGGGATAAAGTGTGATGGAATGTAGACACCTGGTATCACAGCCATATTCTCAAGAATGACTGCTCTTGAAAGCTTTTCCTCTTTTCCCATACGAACACATTCTGCAATTTCAAGAACAGCTTCTTCGCCATCACCGAGGAGGATAGCATCAAAGAAATCTGCGACGGGTTCAGGGTTTAAGCTACAGGATCCTCCGCCCAGAATGATAGGCGTATCTTCCTTACGATTAACAGAACGTAAAGGAATACCTGCAAGATCAAGAATTGTGAGGATATTGGTGTAGCAGAGTTCGTAGGGCAGGGTGATACCAATAAGATCAAAGCCGATCAGGGGCTGATTATTTTCCAGTGAACAGAGAGGGATGTTCTGCTTACGAAGCAGTTCCTCCATATCTTTTGCCGGGCAGTAACAGCGTTCGGCTAGGATATTTTCCTGACTGTTTAATATATGATATAGTATCTGAAGGCCCTGATGTGACATCCCTATCTCGTAAAGATCCGGAAATATGAGAGCACAGCGGAGTGCCGTCTGATCCCAGTCCTTTACGGTGGCATTATATTCGTGTCCGAGGTAACGTCCTGGTTTGTTAACAAAAGGAAGGGTTTCTCTCTGCTCAAAATTTCGTTTCATATCGTATGTCTTTATGTTGAATGATTTGGTTCTGTTCTTCTAAAGTGGTGTAGAGTCGCTGAAACCAACTCCGGAGAAAGATTTCTATGCTAGTCATTTACTGAAAATAGGTTGACTTTACAAGAGTGGATAAGGTATGCAAGAATATATCTGATTAGTTCCTTAAAAAATAGAAGGTTACATAGGTATTATTTATGAATCGTTGTAAAATTGTTTTTTCGGCTGCCTTGGTGGTCTTATCATTTCTGTTTTCAGGAATGCTCTATGCCTCTGAAGGTGTGATTGAAAAAGTAGAATTTCAGAAGGACGATGGTCGAATCGAATCAGTCATTTTTCATCTTAATGGAAACTACCTGCCCAAAAAATTCGTTTTAAAGGGTGATAATCCTCGTGTTGTTTTTGATTTTATGGAGACTAAACTGGCACGAAGTGTTTCCACAGAGATTAAAACTCAGGGGCATATAATACAGAAGATCCGACTGGGACGCCATCCAAACAAGACCAGGGTTGTGGTTGATCTTGCTGCCGGAGGAATGTTTAACTTTGATCAGCGCTTTGATGAAAATCTTAACCTCTTAACAATTCAGTTTTTTCCGGCTGATTTTCCTGAAAAAGAAAAAGTTGTAGCTAAAGACGAGCCGGCCGCTGCAATCGAAAAAAATAAAGCAGAAGAACTGAAGCCAGTTGAGCCGGAAGTGATAGTTGAGGAGAAAATATCAGACGAAGTTGTGGAGGAAAAGCAGGTTATAGCGGAGGAAGAGGGGCCTGTTATTGATCCCTTACTCTTTGACGTTCACTTTGAAAATACTTCCAATAAGGGGGAGATGGTTCTTTTTAAGCTGAATGGTTTTTATCCTCCAACGGTCACCGGAGAAGAAGAAGGAACACCACTGGTTATCTGTGAGTTTGCCGGTACTAGGCTTGATGAAAAAGTAGTGACCGATCAGGCTATTCATGGCGAATTTATTGAACAGGTACGGGTGCAGCAGTTGAAAGATTCGGATCTTGTCCGGGTAACGCTTGAACTGGTACCGAACAAAAACTACGATTTGCAGCAGGTGTTTTTTAAAGAGGATAATCTGTTTGTGATAATTGTGAACTCCTATGATTCACTGGATGGGACAAAGGAGTAATTCAGGTAAGAGTAGACTGTATCTATGGTTGTAGCTGTTTGAAATATCCTGCCGGGACCGGAAGTGTAAAGTCGGAGTGAGTATACAGTGTATCGGTGCGGATATCCTGTAATTCTATTTTGACTTCTGTTCCCCATGGAAGATTTGTGATACGAATGGTTTTCTTTGTACCGATGCACTTTCCCTGTTCTTCCCCCTGCTTTTCATAGGAAATCTCAGCGACTGTTTTCCCGTTTCTATCAAGAAACAGATATCCCAGTACTTTCTCTTCAGTAATATCAATATTGACCCATTGTTCATCGGATGTGCGGTCACTTGCAGGTTTTGAAAGCTTTGCCCATACTGTCTGGTTAAGAATATCCCGGCTTGTTTTTTCTACTTTTGGTGGTGGGGAGGGAAGGTTTCCTGTCAGATAGGCAAACCAATTACCATGGACAAGAACAGGAGGGAGCTCCCTTCGGATTGCTAA
>Ga0307988_1002027_pt1 | contig 10535 bp, 10 predicted proteins | sample EllFjometagen183_FD_203166 | JGI IMG/M metagenome (GOLD analysis project Ga0307988, IMG submission 203166) | Marine microbial communities from Ellis Fjord, Antarctic Ocean - #183 | ecosystem: Environmental > Aquatic > Marine > Unclassified | place: Southern Ocean | collected 2014-10-08 | reverse complement strand
GATTGCCGAGCAAAGATCGGATGGAAGTTGGGGGCCATGGAGGAAACACCCGGCCCCTGGTGATTGCTTTATCACGGGAATCAGTATGGCGGCTCTGGCAATCTCATACCCTCTAATCAAAGAGAAAAAAACACTACCATCGCTTAAAAACAGTATTCAATGGATAAAAAAGAACCAGTTGGAAAACGGATTGTTTCCAACACACTATATTGAAGAAGGGTCGGCCTGGTTATTTTTTGGATGGTGTAAAGCAAATAACATTATTGATAATACGAACTCATGAAAATTTTGCTGATCGGCAAATACCCTCCGATGCAGGGAGGAATTTCCTCAAAGACCTATTGGTTATTTAAACATCTAAAATCAATCGGCTTTGAATATAGAATTGTAACCCTGAATGAACCTGATTATTCAGCAGCCAAAATATCTCCGGACTGCCGGGATATAACAGTTCTCGAAAGGGCTGATACACCATGGCATATTCCCGAAACCAGCCTGGTTGATGATCAGATCATTCAGGCGGCATTAAAAACATCAAAGACATTTAACCCGGACCTGATTGAAACAAATTATCTATGGCCGTTTTGCAAAGATGCACTTCTTTTGGCAAAACTATTACAAAAACCGCTTCTTATCCGACACGCCGGCAGCGATATTGCCAAGTTTTATAAAGAGGACAAATTCCATGATGTCATGTCCTTTTACTTTAATCAGGCCGCCGCCGTGGTCACCAACCTATCTTCAAAAATAATTATCACAAATATCTGCAATGATCTAAAAAAAGTTCATAGCATCCAAAGATATGTACCGTGCCCTGAGATATTTAAGCCGAATTCCAATAAAGCCTTTGATATCCTTTTTGCAGGGAAGATAAACTATCACTGGCGGTATAAAGGATTGGAGCTGCTTTTAAAAATCATCAAAGCTAAAAACCTGACTGCACTTTTTGTACTGGGCGGAAAATACAAAAATGACATAGAAAAACAGATATCAAATCATCAGATTGAAGAAAACATAAAAATTGTCGATTTTGTCCATCCTGAAAAAATGCCAAAAATGTATCACTCCTGCAGGTTTGTCTGGTGCTGGGAAGAAAAGGAAGGGATTAATGATTTTTCAAACATTATCTGGGAAGCGCTTTTTTGCAACATACCCTGCATATTGAACTCAGTCACCTCAGAAAAAATAAAATCGGAAGGCATTTCCGATGACTTTAATCCTCTCTTATACGAACACACCGATACCTCTATATTAAACTTTGATTTTAAACATGAAAATACAAAAACAGATTTATCCGAAAACAAAAAATATCTTTATAAAAATTACATTAATAGGAATGCAGCATTATATAAAAATTTAATTTAACAGACTGAAATATGAAGCTCTCACATATATTTACCAATGAATTTTCTCCCGGGAAATTATTTAATATCCCGGACAGCCCGGTCAATATAATGCTGGATATCACCAATTTTTGCAACAACAGATGCCTTTACTGCTACAACTCTGACGATAAAGTTTACAAACAGGATACGCCAAACAAAGAAGAGCTGATCAAAGTTGTCTCCCGGATCGGTCAAACCGGTACAAAGGAAATCCTTTATCTTGGCGGGGAGCCGTTTGCCTCCCCAATCATCATGGATCTTCTTGAAACCGGCAAGAAATATAATATTTTCCAGAGGGCTGTGAGCAATGGCAGTTTTTTTAAGACTATTGATTATTGCAAAGACCTCAAGGATAAAGGGCTTGAAGAAGTCGGCATATCCTTTCATTCATCAGAAGAAACAAACCATGATAAAATTGCCGGGCGGGATGGGGCGTTCAAAGATGCGCTTACCGGGCTTGAAAATTGTATTAACGCCGGTATTAAGACGTTTATTCAGTATTCCCCCAACACCTTGAATACAAAAACAGATATCCTGACGATGGTCAATATTTTCCAAGATTCTTTTGGAGATGCAATAAAAGCCTACGATCTCAACAGGCTTCTTCCCATTGGCCAGGGAAAGACGGCTAAACATCTTATTTTAGAAGGCCGCCAATGGTATGAGTTTCTTGTAACAGCCACAAGTCTTTTTGAATTCAACCTGGAAGTCCATGCGGAATTAACCCCCTTTTGCTGGATCAATAAAATGGCAGACAAATATAAAACACCTGACCCCATCATACAGGATATATATCGACTGAACCGGGGGTGCTTTATGTGGGTAGCCCAACTGCCCCTTGACCATAGGGGAAGAATTAAATTCTGCCCGACGGGTCAATCTGTGGGACCGTCCATATTAGACGTGGAATGGTCCCATTACTGGAAAACATCTGATTTATTCAACGAGTACAGATCTTTTAGATGGAATCAAAACTGTATTGACTTTCAAAGCCATACTGCCTGTAACTTTTTCTATAAATGTCTGGGTGGGTGCAAATATTCAAAGGGCAGCCATTATGAAGAAGATATATATTCAATGGGTATGAACCACATTTTAGATGGAGATTTGCACAATGCCTAAAAAAAAGAATAAAGTAATTATTTTAAAAGGACCGTCCGGGGTTGGAAAATCCTTTACTGCAAGAAAATTAAATTCGCGATTTAACACAACCAAAACGGCCCGGATTTCCATTGATGAGGTACTCCATTTTGACCAGAGAAATCTTAGCAAAGACAAACTGAAACTGGCCAAGTTTCATACTGCCATCATGGCCAGGAGCTTTTTAAGGGAAGGGTTTAATATTATCATTGAATATACCTTTGATATCCCGGAACACCTGGAATTTTTAATCGACAAACTAAAACACAGCCATGCGGAAAAGCTTTCAAAATCAGATATTCATGTGTTTCATCTTACTGCGTCCTTTGAAGAGGTTAAGAAACGAAACAAAACAAGGAAAGATGGCTCTGACCCTCTGCCTGAAGGAACCCTGAAAAAATTATATACTGCCTGCGAAAAAACTGCTGGTAAATCCCTCGGTGAAATAGTAATCGATACAAACAAGGTCCCAGCGAAAAAAGCAGTTGAAACAATAATGGACTCCCTATGATTATTGATCTGCACACACATAGCCATTATAGCTCTGATGGCAAACTCACCATCCCGGAACTCCTTGATTATTACTCCAAAGGGGATATCGTCGGCTTAACAGATCATGAAACAATTGGCGGCTGGGATGAATTTAAAACTGAAGCTAAAAAAAGAGATATTCAACCTGTTCTGGGGTTGGAGTGGTTTGCAGGGGAGCATCATATCCTATGCTATTTTTTAAACGGTGTGCCTGATGATTTTTTAAACTATATGGTTGAGCGACGAAATAAAGAAAAAGAATGTATGAAGAATGTTTACGCAGCCTTCAAAAAAAAATACAATGCTTTGCCGCTATATGAAGAGCTTATGAAAATGAAAACTCATCCTGAAAAAATCCTTAGTGTTTCAGCATTAGCCAATTCGATTTCCAAGGGATCGACAAAATTATTTAAAAAGGCCGTTCACAATATAAGAGAAATAAGAAGGACTCTTCCTGATGATCAGCAGCAGGAGACTTTTTTTGCTCAGGAAATTATTGAAAAAATAAATTCCTGGGGAGCGGTTTCAATTTTAGCACACCCTTATTACGAAAAGGATAGTGAATTAACAAATCTCGGTGTTGGAAAAAAAATAAGAATCTTTAAAAATTATGGAATTCAAGGGGTTGAAGTTATTTCCGGTAAGATAAATAAAACGATGGAAAAACATAGTCTCATTTTGTGTGATGAATTAAGTCTATTACCTTCTGTGGGTTCTGATTTTCATTATTTGGATAAAGGTATAGAACCCAAAAAGCTAAAATTTATTGATAAATATTTAATTGTGAGGGTTAAAGAATGGGTATCAACTACAAACTAAAAGACTTTGCAGCTCTTGAACCTGAAATAGTAAATAAAACTGGCACAAAAAAAACTCTTAAGGAAATTGAAGAAGAACGAAAAACAAACAGACAAGCTATTTCCGAATGCACAACCAAAATAATGAATACAGCTTCTTTTAGAAAACTGGCAGGTAAAACCCAGGTCATTTTATCTTTATCCGGCCCAGATGTCAGAACTCGTCTTACCCACACCATAGAAGTTGCTAAAATTGCGAAGGATATTTGTATTCGCCTTGGTTTAAATGCTGAATTAGCTGAAGCCATGGCACTTGCCCATGACATTGGACACACTCCTTTTGGGCATGTTGGAGAACGAACCCTAACCGAAATAATGTGTGGGTGTGATACCTTGAAAAAAAAGGTTAGGGATTGTGATTTTGCCAATTCTGGATTTAAACACAATATTCAAAGTTTTAGAGTCTTAAACGATATAGAATGTGTACATAATAATGGGAATCATAGTGAAATATGGCCTCTTATTTTTTGGGGTTCTCCTGCTCATACCAAATTGACCTGGGCAAAAGATTATTCAGGAATGGACAATGAGATTTTAATATCACCCAAGCACTGTGACTGGGTCTATGTTTGCCACCATGACGACAAAAAAAAATGCAAACGGAATATCCAAATAAAGAAAGAAAAATCAAAGCTTAATAATAATGAAATTTGCAAGCCTTGGTATTGTGCGAATCTTCCCATCATTGATGAAGAAAACAAAGTCAAAGAAGAGCATTTGTATAACGGTGAAACAACAAGAGAGTATTTAAAAAGAGAACCCATAAAAAAAATATATTTGCCCTACATTTATTGCTCACACAAATGTTATCTATCAAAATTATGGAAATACAAAATCGATAAAAAAGATACTCACAAAACATATCCTTATTTTTTTGATCATCCATTTCCAAACAGTTTCTACATTGATTCTTTTCATAGGTATTTTAACGATATTTCAAGTTTTGTTACTTTAGAAGCATTAATTGTAAGTCAAGCTGATGAAATTGCCCAGCATCAGCAGGACCTTGAAGATGGTATATTGAAAGAGCTACTTCCTTTTGAACAGGCAAGAAAGAATGTTGAGGACTTAGTTGAAAACTTCTATAAAGAAGACAAAGAAGACAAAATAAAAGAAACAACGAAAGACAAAATAAAGGAAATGACAAAAGAGGTTATTGGTGCTAAGAAGCTTAACAATTTGCCAAAAAATTACAGTTTAAAAAAAATATTTGAGTACATTACCACCTCAGAAGAATTGGGTAAATTCCTAACTATTTTTTACATAAATATCATTGTCGATCAGACTCTACAAAATGTTAATAAGTGGGGCAAAGAGGATGCAGAAAAAAAAGACATTAACATTTATAGTCTCATGAATATCTTACACTCCATGATCGACAATGTTGACAAAAAAACTGAATGGATTATTACAGAGCTCAAATCTTATAAAAAGAATGAAGACATATTAAGTATTTCAGAGGCGACATTGTGGAAGCCTTTCTATAAAAAAATAAATACTGAAAGAGCATATTTATATCTATTAAGTTTTGACCATCTTGAACAATTCACAAAACGATTTGATTTCAAACGAAAAGAAAAAATGATTGACATACTGTCTGAATGTAAAAACTGCCTAAACAGGAAGGCTAAAGAATTCACCTACAGTCAAAAGGACAAATTTAAAGAATTAATTGAACGGTTCGAAAGAATTGATATTTCCCGTAAGAATCAATACATATTCGCTTATAATTTTATTAAAACGCTGGATTCATTAAGAAATTTTTTAATGGATCGATATGAGAAACAAAGCAATGATTTTTTTAATATGAAACGCAAGGAAGATAAAAGGTATTGGCAAACTATAGGCTGGCTAAATTTAAATTCTTTTTATCCCTTATTACAAATTTTTAAACAAATTGATGAGAATAAAAAAGAATTAAATAGTATTGCAGATCTTAAAGATTTCGAGACTGATATCGACAAAAATTTTAAACCGAAAGAGCATGCCAAAAGAACATTTAAGGCTTGGAAAAAAATATTAAACAGTGATGCAAACAAAGTTCTTAGTAATCTTGTGGTCTTCTTTGATAAAGAGACACAAGAAAATAGAAAAAAAGCTTGCGAAGATTTTGAAGATGGTCTTAGGAATACAATATTAAAAAGTGAAGCTGTCGAAAAAAATGATGGAAAAGCAAAGTACATTCTCAAAAGATTGTTTAGCGCTTATATTGATAATTCCCACCAATTGTCCGATTCCGGACTAAAGAACATTTTAAATTCATTGATTGATAAAAATAAATTTCAAAAGTTAATTAAAAATGAAAAAAAAATATTTAAAACGATCCTGAATGAATTAGAAGAAACTATGATTCTTGAAAATAATAAAGTACATGAAATACTGAAACATAATTTTCCAAAAATTATCAAAAATAAGGATCAATTTGATACATTAAAACAGGGGTGCTCCAATGAAGTTAGGGCGTCTTTGGACAAAAGAGAAAAGCTATATAAGTATTTTAACAAAATAAAAGCAAAGCAAAAAAAAATCGAAGAGAATTTTAATAGTGAGGGTGACGAAGAGAAAACGGATATTCAGACCGCACTTAGGGAGCTTCGGGCCATTTTAGATAACGCCATATTAAATGCTATACCGTATTGGGATAGCATTCTCACACGTGCTATTTGTGATCATATCGCCAGCTTAACTGACCAGGAAGCTGTGACCGAATATGAAAAACTATATACCGGTATCATGGAACTTACCTGATGTGTGGAATCTGTGGTGTTTATGGGTCAAATGAACCCACCAAAATAAAAACAATGCTTGATGCCCTGCTACACCGGGGGCCGGATGGAAGCAAAACAGAAAATTTCCCTTGGGGCTCCCTTGGATTCTGTAGACTGGATATCTTTGGGCCAGCCGGTGTTAACCAGCCGGTTCAATCGGAAGATCAAAAAAATGCCCTGGTTTTTAATGGTGAAATCTACAATTTTGATGAGCTTTGCAAATTGTTTCCCTCAAAATCCATCCGGGATGAAGCCCACCTTATCCTTGAATTGTATCTTAGATTTGGAGAAAAGGCATTCAGCAAACTCAAAGGATGTTTGCCATTCCCATCATGACCCAAGATAAATTGCTGCTTGCCCGGGATACCACAGGAATAAAGCCGCTTGTTTATTACACTTCCGGTAACAATTTATATTTTGCATCAGAGATCAAGGCATTATTGAGAATCAACGATAGAATGATTGATATTGATACTGATGCTCTTGCAGAAGCCGCAGTATTTGGGTTTGTATTCGACCTTGAAAAAACAATGTTCAAAAGTATAAAACAAGTCCCGCCAGGATCATGTCTCTCTTTTTCCCATGGGAAAATAAAAGTGACAAAATTCAATAGTATCAAGCCGTCCTTTTATGGCAGAGAGCTTTGGAAAGTACCTGAAACTTTGGATCAATACTCAGACATAATGAACAATGCTTCCAAATCATATCTTGATCATTCTAAGCACTCTCAGGCTGTCTATCTTTCAGGTGGAATTGATTCCACTCTGATGACATATTATCTACAGAAAAATTCCAATACAATTCTTGATACGTTTACATTATTTGATCACAAAAGCTGTGAAGACCTCATATATGCAAAGAAAGTGGCTTCTGAGATTGGAACCAATCATATTGAATATAAAACCGGTTCTGAAGAATGCATAGAACTTCTTGATCATTATATCTATCATTACGAATCCATTGTAACGGACGGGATATTTAATGTTCTTGGCAGCCTTGCCTTTCACCTTTTATCAAACCAGATCAGCAAAAAACATAAAGTTGCTTACTGCGGGGAAGGGGCAGATGAACTTTTTGGGGGATATTATTGGATGCATTCTCATCCCCTTGGCATAGGAGATAGACTCCGTGCCAGATCCAAGAAAATCAATAATGGAGATACCCAAATAAACCAATATATAATGGAAAAATTTCCTGATGATGATTCAAAAGAAGCTCAAATAAGAAAAGAAATCTTTGATCTGCTAATGGGACCGGGCCTGACAAATTGTCATCTATGGAGTGTTGACCGATCAAGTTCTGCCTTCTCTTTTGAGGCCCGTCCTTTATTTTTATGTGATGATCTCAGGGAGTGGGCGCTTAATTTTTCAATTGAAAATAAAGTATCGCCTGACAAAGAGACAAAGCTCATATTAAAAGAATTTGCTTTAAAGACCGGTATCCCTTTATTCGAAGATGTGGCAAATAGAAAAAAAATCGGTATGCCGTATGCCCTAAACCGATCCCTGGAAAAGCTTATTGCATTCTCAGAAAAGAAATTTAAAAAAGAGCAAGAAAAAAAGAATCTGCCGCATCAAGAGTATGAGATGTACTTAAATACTGACATTGAGAAATATATGTTTGATAAGTTCTACCGCATATTTGTGGAAAGAAAGGGGTGTTGTTCTGTTAGCTGATGGGCTCCATTAGCAGTTTGGCTGTTTTATTCTGAATCATGATTGTAGAATAAGAAAAAACTACATCAACGTCGAGAACTGGGAGTGATAACTATGGAAAAAACATTATTGGATAAAATAGAAGAGATTCTTTCTGATTCGAAAAAAGCAATGCATATAGACAAGGTTGCTCTTGAATTGGTTGAGAAATACCCTAACACAAAGGATGATCTCAACAAACTATCAAGAAAAATATCACAGGTGTTGTCTAAAGATGTAAAAAAAGGGAAAGCAGCTAAGTTTTCAAAACCAAAGAATAAGCGCGGGGGTTTTAAACGGGGAATTTATCGGTTAAAACAAAAAAGAAAAAAAGAAGCTGTCATCTTGAGAAAACAACCCAAAGTCACAACGCCTTATACGGGGAAAGCAGGAGAACACGCTGTTTTAAGTGAATTGCTTTTTTGGGGTTTCAACGCTTCTCTAATGGCTGTCGACGATGGTATTGATGTTGTCGCAAGTAAGGATAATAATTATTTCCATATTCAAGTCAAAACATCAAATGGAAATGACCAGAACGCATATACATTTAATATCCTTCTTTCAAAGTTTCAGGAGAAGCACGCCTCTTCCACGTTTTATATTTTTGTTTTAAGAAGGGTAAAGGAAGGAAGCTATATAAATGAATATCTTGTTTTACAAAGCAGTGATATCAAAAGGATGATAGACAATAAGATTATTAATAAAACTGAAAAGCTTTCTTTGAGGGTAAAAATCGAAAAAATTAATAAATATATTTTGAATGGTAAAGAAGATTTATCACGCTGTCTTAACAACTTTAATTCTATAGTATAAGATTGTATTATGGGATGTTGAAATTGAAGGCTCTATAAAATATATCAGGGATACATCATGACAATGGATCTAAATGAGAAAAATAAATATGGAGTTCGTGTTTTTAAGGTGTCTGGGGAAACACTTTTGATAAAACAGACGGTTAAGAGTGGGAGCAACTCAAATGATCCTTATATTATTGATGATCATAAAGAACGGCATGTAAAAATAAATGATGATTCTGCAATTGCAGAGGCAGTACGAGATGGGGTTTATGGGAAATTGACCAATTGAAGATAAAGAATCTTTAGTAATGCAGGAAATTAACCTTATAAAGTTTTGTTTTACCCTTATTCGTGTTTTATGAGTTGCGAAGATAAATTTTTAATTTAAAGTAAAATGTTGTTTTAGATTTCACCAATTTAATTTGGTACTCAAAATTATCCTTATAGAAACTGCTATAGACATCCAGTGTATCAATGATAGCAATTCAAACCTCGATGAAATTTTGAAGATCAAACTAATCATATCTTGTGGGAATTGAAGGAGTTGACTTCTGGCTATTATCCGGGCTTTTCGGAGCTCGAAAAATCCAGTGGACTATCCTCTGAAATCTGGGTATTTTTAAAAACAAGTCAAGCACAATATGTGGTACTCGATTCATATTTTCATCGCCCGCCCAACCCAGAAAACAGAAAATAAAAAATATTTGACATCGCTCTTTTTTTATATGTGTAAAAAAAGCCTGGTTTTAAAGCAAAGAATGTTTCATATTTCATCATAAACTGTACTATATATACAAAATAATTTGACGGTATTTTAATTGGATTATTTATATAACTATCTGATTTTATGTATTATTTTGGTTTAATTCAATGGACGCCGCCTCCACCAATTTAAAGCCTGAAACCATAGCGGTTTCGGGCTGTTTAATTTGTGATAATAACAAATATAATCAAGATAAAGGTTCGCATTCCAAGTTGACCTTATAGCCAAGGGCATTTGCATACTTTGAAATAGCTGAAAGAGTTGGAAAAGATACTTTTTCCCCGCTTTCAAGCCGGGAAATATTGCTTTTTTGTGTGCCCATGAGTTTTGCAACTTGTTCCTGGGTTTTCCCTTCTTTAAGTCTTAGCATGATAAGTTTTTTCCTAAGTTCCCAAATAGGTGCGAGCGCTTCATATTCTTTTTTGAATCCAGGATCTGCCATGGCTTCTTTTTTAAAATCTTCGAATGTTGGTCTATTCATTTTTTTTTATTGCCTTTTTTATTTTTCTCATCATGAGAATTGTCTTCAAGTGAATAACCTTTCCGAATATTTTCTTGTTTTGTATCGTCCTGGTGGGAATCGCTGGATTTATAAGAATT
>Ga0307988_1002025_pt1 | contig 10545 bp, 9 predicted proteins | sample EllFjometagen183_FD_203166 | JGI IMG/M metagenome (GOLD analysis project Ga0307988, IMG submission 203166) | Marine microbial communities from Ellis Fjord, Antarctic Ocean - #183 | ecosystem: Environmental > Aquatic > Marine > Unclassified | place: Southern Ocean | collected 2014-10-08 | reverse complement strand
ATGTTTTTTGAGGTGTGTTTTAAAGTTATCATTATGATATCTCTCAATCAGATGTATTAATTCGTGCAGGATTACATATTCTAAACATATAATTGGTTTTTTTGCCAGTTCCAGATTGACCCAGATACGTTTGGCTTTTATATTGCAGGAACCCCATCGGGTCTTCATCCTTTTAATATGCCATTCATTTGTTTTTACATTCAGCTTGTTTTCATACTTTTCTATTATTGAAGGTATTACCAGCTTAAGTTCTGATCGATACCATTCATTTATTATGCTTTGCTTTTTTTCAGGGGTAGAATTGGGACGGATGTACAGGCTGATATGGGCTCTGTTTTTTAAAAGCACTTCCGGTGCTGCTTTCTTTTCAACCAGATCTAAAAGATATTTCTGGCCAAAAAAATAATGTTCTTCTCCATCAACAAATAATTTTTTTCTTTCTTTTTGCTGCTCTTTGGCTTTCTTCTGGCTATTCTTTATCCATGATATTTTTGAATCTATAAATGAATGAACCATTGCATCACTGACACGGAAAGGTGCTGACACTCGAACTCTGCCGGTAAACGGATAAACAACCAGACGCATATTTTTTATATCTTTACGAATCAGGTCTATTGATACATCGCATATTCTAAGCTGTTTTATATTACTCATTATGTATTTTTCTTTTCCTCGATTTCCTTCCGCCCTTCTTTATTAACCTATAAATTTATTTCGGTAATATCATATTTTCTGAACACCTCATGTAAAGTCCTTTAAAAGCTCTCGCTGCTTTTCTGGCAGGGTTTTAGGATTATCCCAAGAACCAATTGAAGTGTCAATGCCTTATAGGTAACCAACATAAACTATTGTACAGTTTTTTGTTCACTAATCAGGGGAATACTGTATTAATTTTTAATTTAGTTTTTTATAAATATATTTTATTGAAAAATTCATTAATAATGATACAATAGCAAAATAAATTATTGCTAACATAGTTTCAGATAACTTCTCACACTCAAAATGCGGATGCAAATGGTCTAACTTTATGCTCGCAACCATTTACTCAAAACTTAAAATTCTGATATTAGGCGATGAAAAACCTGATGCCAGCTCCATTCAATTCTGGAGAGAACAGGTATTTCTTGTGATTTCTATCGGAGTGCTGATTTTTGGCACCCTATCATATATTTTCAGCTCTATGGCATGTTTCCATGAAAAATTATTATTTATCTGGATTTTTGATTCAATTATTTACTTATTTGCAATGATGCTGGTGTTCAATACCAGAATTAGCTTCAAAAAACGGGTTTATGCTGATTTATTTATCTTATACCTTATTAGTGTTATGATGTTAATTACCATGGGAAAGCATGGGGCAGGCCATCTCTGGCTTTTTGCTTTTTCTGCCATGACAACCATCATGGTTGGATTAAGAGCTGCAACTTTATCAATTGTAATCAATTTTTTCACTCTGCTGATAATGGGAATTTCAATTGTATATTTAGACCTGCTGCCTTCATCTCTGCTAACAGAATATAATGTCATCAGCTGGACAGCCATTTCTTTTATATTTATCTTATTAAATGTTATTATAACGCTGCCAACAGGAATGATATTAAAAGGTTTGGCTGAGGAAATAAATCAAAAAAACCAGCTTCAGCAACAATTATACCATGCTCAAAAGATGGAAGCCATTGGTACCCTGGCCGGAGGTGTTGCCCACGACTTAAACAATGTCTTGAGTGCTCAGATTGGCTACCCTGATCTCATATTGTTAGATTTACCTAATAACAGCCCTTTGAGAGAACCCATTTTAAAAATTCAGGAATCCGGACAAAAAGCAGCGGCTATTGTGCAAGATCTTCTAACCATGGTGGGACAATCACTGTCTCAACACAGAATCAATGTATTGAAAAACCATTAAAAGAAGGTGATTCTATCGAGTATGGGGATTATGCTGTTTTAAAAGTAACAGACTCAGGAACCGGCATTGCTGCAGGGGATGTTGAGAGAATTTTCGAACCCTTTTACACAAAAAAGAAGATGGGAAGAAGTGGAACCGGTCTTGGCATGGCTGTGGTATGGGGAACGGTTAAAGACCATGGCGGATACATTGATGTGAAGACTACCTTTGGCCTAGGAACTATTTTCACTCTTTATTTCCCTATAATCAGAGAAAAAATAAATAAACAAAAAATACCTCTATCAATGAGTGAGTATATCGGGAATGGCGAATCAATCCTTATTATAGATGATATTGAAGGACAACGCATAATTGCATCAGACATGTTAAAAAAGCTTGGTTATTCTGCTGTATCGGTAGCAAGTGGTGAAAAAGCATTGAAATTTTTAGAAACAAACAAAGTCGACCTTGTAATAATTGATATGATAATGGATCCGGGTATTGATGGATGCGAAACATATAGAAGAATTCTACAGATCCACCCCGGACAGAAGGCGATTATCACCAGCGGTTTTTCGGAGACAGAAAGGGTTAAAAAGGCCCAAAATATAGGCGCTGGGGAATATATCAAAAAACCATATACATTTGAAAAGCTGGGGCTGGCTGTTAAAAAAGCATTGCAACAACAACCAAATAATATCAAAGTATAATTTATTTTTCGCTTTTTTTTCTTGACAACTTATAAGCTTTGAAAATAAGGTAGCATGCATATCGCTTAAGACCAATGGACTTAAAAGGGCTATTTCATATGGATATGAAAAGAGATTATTATGAAGATGTGCAACTTTTCACCTCAAAAGTTATAAGCTTCTGGTTCATTCTTCTCATCGCTTTTCTCTACCTTTTTCCTTTATTTGTAGATAATTATTATATTTATGTTGCCAACTACATTGCCATTAATATCATTGTCGTAACAGGTCTGAACCTTCTGGTGGGTTATACAGGGCAGATATCTCTAGGGCATGCCGGTTTCTTTGCCATAGGTGCTTACGGGACTGTCACATTAATGGCTAAAGCAGGCTTCCCTTTTCTCCTTGCCCTGCCCTGCTCTGCATTAATTGCCGCCGGCTTTGGATTTTTACTGGGTCTGCCTGCTTTGCGTCTCGAAGGTCCTTACCTTGCCATAGCAACCCTGGGATTTGGATTAACTATTACCCAGATTATCGGAAGGATGGAAATATTTGGCGGCAGAGAAGGACTCCATACACCGGATATTACAATTTTCTCCTATGTTATAGATACTGATAAAGAATTTTATTTTTTACTGATCTCCCTTACTATTGTTCTGCTATTTTGCATGAGGAATCTCATTAAAACAAGGGTAGGACGAGCATTTATTGCTATAAGGGATGCTGATATTGCAGCCCAAACCACGGGAGTAAATATCCTTTATTATAAAACACTTGCCTTTGCGATAAGCGCATTTTATGCTGGTATTGCAGGTGGCTTATATGCTTTTGTATTAAATTTTATTGAGCCTGAAATTTTCACCTTAATGATGTCTATAATGTTTCTTGCAATGGTTGTGGTAGGCGGACTTGGATCCATAATGGGATCCATTACAGGTGCGATACTTCTTTGCTGGCTGGATTTAAAACTAAGAAATATACTTGATATACCTTATATCGGAGACTGGCTGGAGACTCTTTCTCAATCGTGGTTTTCCATAACAGGTGTATCTAATATTCAATTTATTGTTTTTGGTTCCATTATGATTCTGATAATGCTGTTTGAACCTCTTGGGCTTTATGGAGTCTGGATTCGGACAAAAAAATATTGGCGCACATGGCCATTTTAAGCCATTATAATTCGGAGGCAAGATGATTGATTTTATCCAGATGATAGTAAGCGGTATTGCAGTAGGAAGCTCATATGCACTTATGGGTCTTGCCATGGTAATCATTTATAAAACATCTGAAGTTCCTAATTTTGCCCAGGGCGAAATGGCGTTAATTACATCTTTTTTTGCCATGATGATGTTAACCACCTTTAATATGCCTGTTTATATTGCTTTCTTTTTAGCCTTTGTCTTTGCCGTCGCTCTGGGATGTTTTCTGGAGTTTGCCATTCTAAGACGTGCAAAGGAACCCAATGTTTTAGGTATGATTGTTATCACAATTGGCATTGAAATGGTCCTTTTAGGGTTTGTATCCTGGAAATTTGGAGCTGACCAGAAAGTAATGCCATTCCCTATTGGGCCTTATGACAGCTTTATTATCGGTGATATTTTTATAGGTAAGCTTGAACTTCTTACATTGGTTACTGCCTTATTGCTCATGATAATACTATTTCTGTTTTTCAAATATTCAAAGATAGGGCTTGCAGTTAAAGCCACACAGCAGAATAGTGTTGCGGCAAAGATAGTTGGAATCAGAACTAATCGAATATTGATGATGACCTGGGGAATTTCATCATTGGTCGGGGCCGTTGCAGGTCTTTTAATTTCACCAGTCATGATGCATCCTTATATGATGTGGGATCCAATGCTCAAAGGATTTGCAGCAGCTGTCATGGGTGGGATGACCTCTTTACCAGGGGCTGTGGTTGCAGCCTATATGTTAGGAATTATTGAACATCTTTTTGGCGGATACATTTCCATTGAATTTAAATCAGTAGTTGCTTTTGTAATTATTGTTGCAGTGTTGTGTATAAAGCCCAGCGGGCTTTTTGCAAGACACTATGTGAAAAAAGTTTAAGAAGGGGATTTCAGAAACATAATATAAAACCAATGATTTATTAAAAAGGAGACGATGATGAAAAAATTAATTCTTGCTCTATTTATTTCTCTGGCTTTTTTACTGAGTTTTACCCCGAACATTTTTGCTGAAGAAGGTGTAACAGATACAGAAATACATCTTGGCCAATGGGGCCCTCAAACAGGACCTGCAGCTGCCTGGGGAAATGTTGCAAGAGGTACCGGAGGTTATTTCCAATGGATCAATGAGAATGGCGGTATCCATGGAAGAAAAATTGTTTATCATATGTTTGATGATGGTTATAATCCTGCTAAAACCAAAGCCGGAGTAAAAGAGCTTCAGGAAGGCACAGGAATATTTGCCTGGGCTTGTGGTGTTGGAACATCCCCGGGACTTGCAGTAAGAGATTACCTTGCAGAAAAAAATATCCCATGGGTAGGCCCTGCAGCAGGTTCAATGCACTGGATAACCCCTCCACAAAAAAACCTGTTTGCTGTTTATCCACTCTATATTGCTGAAGCAAAGGCATTGGTTAAATATGCAATTGAAAAAATGGGAAAAAAACGAATTGCCATCGCATACTTAAATGATGAATATGGTAAAAACGGGCTCCGTGGAGCAATCTCAGAACTAAAAGCACATGGCATGGAAGCTGTTGCGCAAGTACCTATGGAAGCCAAAGATTCTGACCTTAAACCCCATGTAATGCAATTAAGAAAATCAAAAGCAGATATGGTATTAATGTGGACAACTGTAGGACATTCTGCACGTATTGTAGGAATAAGCAAAGCAATGCAGTTTGCTCCACAATTCATGAGCACAAGTACTACTTCTGACTTTCCATTTATGATGCATATCACAAAAGGTCTTTGGGAAGGTGTTATAACCGGTACTTTTGGGGAACTCCCGGATTCAGGTTACCCTTTGCTTGAAAAATATAAAAAAGAAGTATTTGATAAATATGCTGCCAAGGAAGAAAGATGGGGTATGTTTTACTATGCAGGTATCATATTCACCGAACCCATGATTGAAGGACTGAAAAATTGTGGTCGAAATCTTACAAGGGAGCGATTTATTGCTGAGATGGAAAAAATCAAAGGTTTTAAAGGTATTGGCCCTGAGGTCTCATACAAACCATTTGATAAAAATGATATATACTCAAGGCAGGGAACATCCCAGACATTCTTAGTTCAATGTATGGCTGAAGGAAAAGCAAAGAAGCTGACTGATTGGATGGATATCAAGTAGAATGGAATCTTCTTTTTTCTCAGTTGATAATCTGTCTATTTCATTTGGAGGGATAAAAGCCCTCCAGAATATCAGTTTTACCATGAACAAGGGTGAGATCTTTTCCGTAATCGGTCCTAATGGTGCGGGAAAGACCACCCTTTTCAACTGCATATCCGGGCTTTATAAACCTGATCAGGGAAATATCAGATTTAATGACAAACAGATTGAAAATAAAAAGCCAGATGCCATTGCTAAAATGGGTATTGCCAGAACATTTCAGAATATTGAACTTTTCTCCCATATGAACACCATGGAAAATATTATGCTTGGCAGACATATCCATATGAAAACAGGCCTTTTCAAAGGGATGTTCATGTGGGGCAAGTCATCTTTTGCTGCCAGAGAAGAGGTTCTGCACCGCGAAAAAGTGGAACAGATCATTGATCTTCTTGAGCTACAAAATGTACGGGATAAATTTGTAGGCTCTCTTCCCTATGGTACCCAGAAGCTCATTGAACTTGGGAGGGCCCTTGCTTTAGAGCCCTCCCTGCTTTTACTTGATGAGCCCTGCGCAGGAATGAATTCCGAAGAAAAACAGGATATGATCTTCTGGATAAAAGATATCCAGACTGATTTAGGCATTTCAATCCTGCTGATTGAGCATGACATGAAAATGGTAATGGATATCTCCAACCGGGTCATGGCTATCAACTTTGGGCAGCCTGTCACTATTGGAACCCCGGAAGAAGTCCAGCAGAACAAGGATGTTCTAAAAGCATATATTGGTGAGGAAGAATAACAATGCCCAATCTCCTTGAAGTAAAAAATATCGAAACCTATTATGACCTTGTTTATGCCATAAGAGGAGCTTCCTTTGCTGTAGAAGAAGGTAGTATTACAACTATTTTAGGTAATAATGGTGCAGGAAAATCAACTATCTTAAAGACAATCATGGGGCTGATTGAAGATCAACCGGACAAAGGCATAATTGAATTTGACGGATCGCCAATTCAACATCAGGATACAGACAAGATAGTAAGAAAGGGTATTGCATATGTCCCTGAAGGCAGAGAAGTCTTTGATGAGCTGACTGTATATGAGCACTTAGTCATGGGCGCTTATACAAGAAAAGATACTGCCGGAATAAAAAAAGATATTGAGCAGGTCTTTAAATATTTTCCTATTTTAGAAAATAGAACTAACCAATGGGCAGGTACACTTTCAGGTGGAGAACAACAAATGCTTGCCATTGGTAGAGCTTTGATGCTAAGACCCAGGTTAATGCTCCTTGATGAACCTTCATTGGGGCTTTCTCCTATACTTGTAAAAGAAATTTTTTCCATTATAAAGGAAATTAATTCAAAAGGAACCACCATTTTACTTGTTGAACAGAATGCAAACATGGCGCTTTCAATTTCTTCCACAGGTTTGATTCTTGAAAACGGACGATTTGTCATGAAAGGCAAATCAAAAGACCTTTTGGAAGATAAAGACGTTAAAGAATTTTATCTTGGCATAAAATCAGAAACATCAGCCAAAGGCTATCAGCGCTGGAAAAGAAAGAAAGCATGGAGATGAAAAAAACAGATACTGTATTTGAAACTATTCCCCGGCTCTTTAACAAAGCTGTTGCTGAAAATGGTCAGAGAGTTGCTTTGCGGACAAAAGACTTGGGCATCTGGCATGACATTTCCTGGAAGGAGTACCATGATAAGGCAAAAAAAATTGGATGCGCTCTTGTGTCAATGGGTTTTGCAAAGGGCGACTCTGTCTGCATAATTGGCGATAACAGTATTGAATGGGTTATGGCTGATATGGGGATTCAGTGTATAGGCGGAATCTCTGTAGGCGTATATGCGACTAATGCATGGCAGCAGGTTGAGTATGTTGTCAATCATTGTGATGCAAAATTTATATTCATGGAAAATGAAGAACAGCTGGATAAGTGGTTAATGTTTAGAGAGAATACGCCACTTTTACAAAAAGTTATTATTTGGGATACTAAAGGACTCACTGATTTTAAAGACCCTATGGTAATGACTTTTGATCAGTTGCTTGACCTTGGTGCAAAAAAAAATGAAAAACAGCCATTGTTGTTTGAAGAAATGCAATCTGAAGTAAAGCCTGATGACCTTGCCCTGATTATATATACATCAGGTACTACAGGCCTGCCCAAAGGTGCCATGCTCACCCATAAAAATGTAACATGGATGGCTGAAGCAGTTGACAAAACCATCAGAATTTACAAAAAAGATAATGTTCTGTCATTTCTGCCTTTATGCCATGTTTTTGAACGGCTTTTCACTGTTTTTATTCATTTAAAATTTGCCTATACGGTTAATTTTGTAGAAAAGCCTGACACGGTTATGCAAAATATGATGGAAGTCTCTCCAACCATTGGATATGCTGTCCCAAGAATATGGGAAAAATACTATTCCAATATCATGATAAAAATGGCTGATGCCACCTGGATAAAAAGATTTATCTTTAACGCTGCTCTCAAAATAGGTAAAAAAAGAGCTGATTTTGTCATGAATTTCAAATCTCCAGGGCTTGTTTTAAAATTCATGTACTTTATTGCCTGGTTCACGGTTTTCAGAAAGTTGAAAGAAAGGCTTGGCTTTGAAAACATCAGAGTGGCTATCTCAGGTGCAGCACCTATTTCAAAAGATGTTTTGCGGTTTTTCCAATCCATTGGAATGAATTTGATTGAGGGCTATGGTCAGACAGAAGGTACAGGAGTAACCACCCTTTCACCTGAGGACAAAACAAAATTCGGGACTGTTGGGAAATCCCTGATGGGAATAGATATCAAAATAGCTGATGATGGTGAAATACTTGTAAGATCTCCAAGCGTTTTTGCAGGATATTATAAAAGCAAAGAAGCAACTGCTGAAACCATTGTTGATGGCTGGTTGCTAACAGGTGATGTAGGTGAAATTGATGCAGATGGCTTTTTAACAATCACAGACCGTAAAAAAGACATCATTGTAACAGCCGGGGGCAAAAATATTACGCCTCAGTATATTGAAAATAAATTGAAAGCAAGTATTTACATTAATGATTCTGTTGTTATCGGGGATAAACGAAAATTCCTGTCCAGCCTCATCATGATTGATGAAGACAATGTCATAAAATTTGCCCAGGACAACAAAATCCAGTTTTCAACATATAAAGATTTAACCCAGGATGAACAGGTGAATGCGCTTATTGACAGCGAAGTGAAAAAAGTGAATGAAACCCTTGCCCGGGTTGAAAACATCAGAAAATTTACAATCCTGCCCAAAAGGCTTTATGAAGAAGATGGCGAAGTTACGCCGACCATGAAAATTAAACGCAAATTTGTCAATGAAGCCTTTAAGGATATCATTGAAGCCATGTATTAAAGGGATTTATATTCTCCCTCTTTATTATCATTTATTGCTTGCTGAATATGCACATCTCTCTGGGGGAATGGTATTTCAATACCCTCTTTAATAAAACGTTTATAAACATCAGTATTGAGTTTGTGTAAAACGCTACCACGTAACACAGGTCTTTCTACCCAGCATAACAGCTCGTGATCAAGGCTTGAATCTCCAAAGCTCCTGAAACGTACTCTTGGTTTGGGGGTTTGGCAGACATCTGGATGTTGAATTGCAACGTCGAAAAGTACTTCATGTACCTTATCAATGTCTGAACCATAGGCAACTCCGACCTTCACTGAAACTCTGAATTTCTCATGCCGACCGCCTGCCTCATTGGTAATCTGGGTATTCCCCATTATTGAATTGGGAACAGTTATTTCCACATCAGATCGGGTTAAAAGCCTTGTGCTTCTAATACCGATATTCGTAACCTCTCCCCGCGCTCCAGAATCAAGCACAATAAAATCCCCAATATTATATGGGGCATCAGCCAGAATAAAAACCCCGGAAAACAAGTTTGCAAGCGTATCTTTTGCAGCAAAGGAAATAGCTAACCCCAGAATACCGGCTGAGGCTACCCAGGCTGTAAGGTCAATATTCCATACCAGAAAAATAATATAGATGGATAAACCGGTAACTAACAGCATTAGAAGGTTATTGAATAATGAAAGCGTATGCTCCTGTATAAGCTTAAACCGACTATTATCATTACTCAACACACTCAGTATCAATTTCAACAATCTGATTGAAGCCATTGACCAGTAGAGTATCACTATTGTTTTAAGCGCGCCCAGGGTTACAAAACTGATGCTCGGTTTAGCCCCCAGCCTCTCAAAAGCCAGACCAAGGCCTATAATCATTACACTAATAAAAATTGGCCTGTGAATAATTTCAATAATTTTATCATCTATTTCAACTTTTGTTTTCCCAACCCATTTTTTTAAAACCCTTGTGATAACAACATCAATCAATTTTGCAAGCAAAAGGGATATGACAAATATCACTAGGGCCTGAAGATATTTATTAGGTAAAACCTGAGTTAACAACTGGAGCATATTTTCTTTTGTAAATTCCATTAATTCCTCAATCTTGATTTAATTTAATATCTAAAAAGGATTACCAATATTTATCAAGTCTGTAAAGGAATATCAGAATCGAGCACCAAATATACATATCTAACCTTCCAATCCCATAATTTTAATGATAAACTTTGGTCTTTCAAAATAATTTTAAGGAAGATTTACAATGGTTTTAAGCAGCATTTTTC
>Ga0307988_1002024_pt1 | contig 10548 bp, 16 predicted proteins | sample EllFjometagen183_FD_203166 | JGI IMG/M metagenome (GOLD analysis project Ga0307988, IMG submission 203166) | Marine microbial communities from Ellis Fjord, Antarctic Ocean - #183 | ecosystem: Environmental > Aquatic > Marine > Unclassified | place: Southern Ocean | collected 2014-10-08 | reverse complement strand
TCTCTATAAGTAATTATAGTTTATCTAATCACAATATTATATATCGTTTACCTTTAACCGTCGCTGCAAGCGACTTAGTTCAACAAAATCACTGCACTTAATATTTTATTCGCTGGGGCTCATAAAAAAGAAGTGATTTCCACGCTACAAGAAAAATTATTCACCACGAAGATAAGAAGTTCACGAAGATAAAAAGAAACAAAAGTTTTTGGAAAAGAGTTTGAGAAAGAACCTTGTTTCAAAAAGGTTTGTCTCAATTCTGAACGGATGTGAAGATGAAAAAAACTTCATGTTCTACAAGTTCTTCATGGTGAAAATCCGTGTTTATCAGCGTTCATCTGTGGACAAAAAAGATGAAAGAAAAAACTTGTAACCAGACAGTGCAGCTAACCGCTGAACCGTCGCCCGAATGAGGTCAAAAGAGAACTTAAAAACATCAACAACCGAGCAGAGAGCGTTACCGTTCAGCGCCAGCTGACTTTAGCGTTATAAAAAATAAATGAAAAAGCCAAAAAAAATCAAGAAACCAAAACATAAGCTTACAAGTGCAGAAAAAGCTGCAAAGAAAAAGCGTCGTGAAGAATATATGACTGTATTTATGAACGGTAAACAAAAAAGAGTGAAAAGACCTCCAACAATTGACGGCATACCTGTTGATGAATTTATAAGAAATAATGCAGACTCTGTATGGTTACAACAAAATGAAATGTGGGAGTATATTCAGGAAGATGCAGATAACGATTATTTTTAGATTAGAAACAAAATTAAAAAAAAACTTATAACGAATCAGTGCTTTTATCCTGCAAATACGCAGCCTGAAATTACAATAAAACAGGTATAATAATATCTAATGCAAATATATTCTGGTGCTGTGTTTTCAGTGAGTGATAAAACATGCCTTTTAATATATTATAATACGAAAAGACCCTCGCGATAAGCGACTTAGTTCAACAAGACACTTCATCTGACTACAACTGGGGCGCCTACGACGCCCGTTTGTAGCAGGAGAGTTTAGCAAATCACTCTTGTTCAGCTATTTTGTTTTCAGAAGCGAAACTGTTTCAAAATGTGCGGTTCTAGGAAACATATCAACTATTTGCGTTTCTCTGACATCGTATACAGTTTCACTCAAAATACGTAAGTCTCTGCAAAGTGTATCTGGAGCACATGAAATATATATTATATTAGCAGGCTTAAGTTTAAGCAGATAATTTATGATCTGTTTATCTAATCCTGTTCGTGGCGGGTCTACAATAACAGTCGTTTTATCTTGCTGCAGTGTACAAAGAATGCTTTTTGCTGCAGATATTGCCGGCAACGCTAAAAATTTGATATCACATTCGTGTATATTTGCATTCATTTTACCAATTTGTACTGCCCTTCTGTCAATGTCAGAAGCATAAACCTTAGGGACACCAAGTTTTGATGCCGCGATCGCAAACAATCCGACTCCAGTATAGAGATCAAATAGATATTGTGTCGGATTCTCTTTTAGCAACGTTTTAACTTTTTTCAATAACAGGTCTCTTGCGGCAATATTGATCTGAAAAAAGGATTTTAGCGGGACTTTAAATGCTCCAATAGATGTTTCTTCCTCAATAAGTTTGTCATTGCTGCTTTTTTCTGTGTAAGTAAAAGCTCCATCTTTTTTGGTATATCTAAAAACAACAGAACTGGCATCATTTAGCGTGGGATCACTCACATCAAAGGACTGTAGTTTTGTATTGATCTCCTTGCATGCAAGAGGACAACTCGAAATATCTAGTATACCCTTATTGTCTTCTAAATAATAACCAAGTTTAGTATTTGCTTTATTCTTATGTAATGCGATTTTATTTCTGTAATTTAATGTCTTTGGAGACGGAATTGTTTCTTTGAGAATCTTCTCTGGTTCGATTTTAGCAAAACGTTCAAGAAGGTCTTTAAACTGCTGGGTCTTAATTCTAATTTCTTCTTCATAGGTTAAGTGCTGGTATTGACAACCTGGGCAACAGTCATTCCCAATAATCTCAGGTGATAATGCGAGCGGGCAAGTAGGCTTTATTCTGTTTGAAGAAGCAACCAAAACTTCTATAAGCTTTGCTATTAAGTACTTCTTCTTAACTATTTTTACCTGTGCTTTTACCTTTTCACCTGAAATTGTACCAGGCACAAAACAGGTCATTCCATCATATCTGCCAATCCCTTTACCGCCATTAGCAATAGTGACGATATCAAGTTCAATTATTTTTCCAATAAGATTGTTCATTGCAATGCTTTCATTTATACTTTCATCGATTTAAATCATACAAAAGTATCGCTAATTCAAATAATTACAATTGATTATCAATATCTTTAGATATAAGTAATGAGAGAAGAAGTACGAACTTTTTAACAACCATAGGCATAAACTGAGTCGGTGGACATAAAATTGTAGGATAAACTGGGTCGGTGGACATAAAATTGTTAGTAATCAGTATATTAAGACTTGGAAGTAAATTATAAAGTCTTAAATACCTGTTTAGCGATATACGTCAATTCTTTACAAGATATAAAGAGGTTTTTATCTTTATAACAATATAGAGGTAATTGCAAAAGTATTATTAAAAAGAGATTTATGCTAAATTATTGTTGATCAAAACATTATCAGCAATAAACCCCGAGGAGCTTATGAAATCCCTTTCTAACTTATTTAATAGCATCCAAAACTGGATTTTACCCGAGATTGAAGAAGAATTAGGTGAATTAACCGCAAGACAAACTGAATTTGTCAGAGCAGTAGAACTGATAAATCCTTTAGTGTTCGTTGATAAATATAATTGGCAGGGAATAGAAAGAAAACACTCAGACAGGCTTTGCCTTATAAAAGCATTTATAGCTAAACCAATATTTAAATTCACTCAGACAGTAACTCTTATTGATGCAGTAAACGGCAGCCCTGTTTTAAGGCGTTTATGTGGCTGATAAAGTCGCAGTGAAATTCCATCGGAATCAACTTTTTCCAGAGCTTTCAGTCTTTTTGCCATCACAGAGTTACCACAAAGAATTCATGCTTCAATGGTGACTGATAATGTAGGTAGCAAAGTATTTGGACATAAAAGTTCTGATTCAACATCGATAAAAGGAAGAGAAAAGTCCTGTAGAAAAAATACTCCCACTATAAGTTACTGCGGCATCTCTGCATGACAGTCAGGTTGCAATTCCTCTTTCTCAGATGAGTTAAGGTAGAGTTACGAATCTATATGATCTAATTGATGTTGCTTATGATGCTCCTGAAATTCATGATTTTTCTAAAGGCAAAGGTAGAATGCCAATAATAGATGATAATCCTCGACGCGGTAAAAAAAAGGAAATGGCTCCTGCAAAAAAAGTAAGATATAATGAAAGAAGCTCTGTTGAAAGAGTTAACTCAGAACTTAAGGATAACTATGCCGTGGAGACTGTTAGAGTAAAAGGGCAAATTAAAGTGGCATGTCATATAATGTTTGCAGTAATTACTCTTAAGGCAAAGAAAATTTACACTATTTTGCCGCAAACAGTTTAATTGACTTAGTAAATATTTAAAAATAACTTCTTTCTTACAAAGAGGGCATGACTGAAATATTTAAAAATGAGGAAATTTACTGAAAAGTTGACTTTGACAGTGAAATTTTAAGAAAAATTAGTTTTTTGAAAAAATTTGGAAAGTTATCAACAGGCAAGCCCGTTGCATTCTGCAAGAGGCTCTATAGTAATCAATAAATGAGAGTAACGCTCCCTAAAAGACCTACTACAGCCCTCTGCGGGGGCAAAGATATAATAAAAAGTTGAGAACAAGGCAGTTCAGCTAAGCGATGAACCGCCGCCATATTTGAGATCAAAAGAGAACTTTAAAATATCAACAACCGAGCAGAGAGCATTGCCGTTCAGTGGCAGATGACTTTTGCTTTAAAAGGATAACCAGTATGGAGTGCATAAAGAAACAAGTTGAACAGTATAATGAGTTAAAAAATAAAAACCCTTTATTTCCATTAATACTTAACTCTTTCAAGAATCTTATATCAGGCAATATTTCAAATAAGGATGTTCTTGATTTAGGGTGTGGTTATGGTTACCTAACACGCTATTTGAAAATTTGGGGAGCCAAAGAAGTACTTGGAGTTGATGTTTCAGAGCCGATGAAAATCTTGCACGAAAGGAAGAAAAGGAATCTCCTATAGGAGTTAATTATCTGCATTCATCAATACAGGAATTAGGCAAAGTTAATAGTTTTGATATAATAACAGCTGGTCACCTTATTGTAAATGCTAAAGATGAACATGATTTAAAATTATGGCTGAATAACATAGTGCTGAATTGTAAGAAACCTACTAAATTATATTTTATAGACTATTGTGGCATTTTTGAAAGATTTAATAATGATATCCAAAACAAATATGGCTTTAAATTAGAAATAATTTCAACGACTAACTACTATTTGTTATTCAAGTTATGTTCATCGCGACTTGATAATGGAGAATTTAGCGTTGTTAATATCTGTTTTGAAAGAAATTATTTTAATGACGAACTGCGCCGATTTGGATTCACAAACCTTCAGTGGCATCCAATAGAGTTTGTAAGTAAAATTGTACCTAGAGAACTACACTCAACTTGGAATAATATTAAAAATGAATCAATGCCTAAAATCTTAGAAGCTACCTATATTGGACACTAATAAAGTGATAAATTAATTTAATAAATGGAAGCATAAAGCAATATACCATAAAAAGTAATATCCTGGACATTTTCAGTATTGGGAAATTCAGAAACTTTTTGATAAGAATTATTATTACCCAACAAATATTAATCCTCTTCTAAAATGCATAATTCCATTTATTGTAAAGAAAGTTATGATACGATTAAGTAAAAACGTTGGTTTGTCTTAATTTATCAGTACAAAACAATAATCTAAAAAAGTGTGAACAAGTCGTTTCACCATAATCGGTAAACAGTCGTCAGACTTCGTCACTGCAAGCAGGACTACGACTCAACACAGTCGCTCTACGAGCTTTGCCTCAACAGAATATGCAGCGACAAAGTTATTGAAACACGAAAACAGGTACAGTTTTAAATAGAAATATAGTTCATTTCCTATTTGCAGATAGGTGAGCTTTATCGTTATCAAAAAAAGGGATACACTGAATATATCAAAGAAAAATATGCTGAAAGGATTATTGGAGAAACAGACGATTTTAAAAAATTTAAAGACCTGTCTGATGAGTGGATTTAATTATCGATAAAACTCTCTAAATTAGAAATGAAATCTTAAATAATCGATTTCATGGGGTAAAGTGTAACCTGTGAAATGAAGCGTCCCAAAACTGAAGCAAAATTTTATGGTTATTGGCACCACAAATGTTTGATAGCTGTCATTGAGATTACTGTTAAAAATAAACAAATCGGAATATGTAGTTTAGCCGTAACACCAAAATTTTTCCGCAAAGGTATCCCCAACCAACTGATTTCTTATGTATTACAAACTTTCGATTGCAAACAGGCTTTTGTTGAAACAGCAGTAGAAAATTTACCAGCGATAAACTTGTACAAAAAACATGGGTTCATAGAGAAGAATATATGGAAAACCTCAGATGGATTTCATATACAGTCATTACTGAAAATTATATAGACTAATTAGAAGTTGCACGAAAAGTTTTTCGTGAACAACTTCTAATTAAATTAAAATTTCCACTAGAAAATTTGCCAATAGGTTTTTATATTTTTAAGTAGCAAAAACATAAAACCAAAGGCAAATTCATGACTAATTATTTATCACCTTTTTTATTTAATTTCAATGAAATAATAGAATTAGATACAGAAGTAATGATCCCGCGACTGCGGGACCAAAAAACAGTGAAATATCGGTCCAGCAATTGCGGGATCGTGAAATCCTCGGATCCATAGATTAAGATTTACTTTCTCATGCATTAAAAAAGAAACAGTTGCGTAAAGAAATACGACGATATGAAGAGAATAAAAAGAATGATAGTAAATTTTTTTTCGAAATTACAGAACAGCATACTTATGAGCCAATGTTCCTTGAGATTGGACGGCCCAGGCTAAAATCAGAACTTATTCTCTTCTTTCTGATAGTAAGAGGTGTATGGGGCAGCATAAGCGATCATGCTGCATCAGAACGGATAAAAGACTCAATAAGCATACGTAATGTATTGGCTCATTACAGCTATGATATTCCCGGTATTAATACTATACGTGAAAATCTTAATGCTGTAACGAATGAAACAAGAAAACTGATATTAAAATGCCAGAAATGACAGGTCAGCAGTGGAATCAAGCATGTTTACATTAAAGTTCAGACACAACTTTGGAAAACTCAGAAGAAGAGGTTTTGAAGAAGTACATGCTGAACAAATGGAAAAAGTCATTGCGCATAACTTTATCCATATGATAAGAAAAGAAGAAGTTGCTAAGAAACTTTTAAAAGTTTCCTAGGCAGTAGCTCTTATAAATAACTGAATAAATTATAAACTATAGGAGGGTTGTATAAAAATCAGATGCTCTTATCTAAAATATACGACGGAACGGACATTTGAATTTTAATTAGAGTGTCTACAGTAAAAAACCAAAATTAGTGATAAAATCAATATAATAGAGTAATATTTAGAAGCAAAAAAAAGATTTCGTGGACGCTCTAATTAGAAGTATAAATTAAATATGGGGATAACGATGAGGGATAGGAATAAAAAATCAATTCATAAATATATGCGTTCACTGCATCGGGATATAGGATTTTTTGTAATAGGTCTGCTTGTAATATATACTCTAAGCGGAATTCTACTTACTTATAAAAATACAAGTTTCTTGAAATACGAAACGTTGATTATTAAAACTTTATCTCCAAACTTGAATGTAGATGAACTGCGAAGGGCTTTGCATAAAAAAAAGTTGAAAGTATTAAAGGAAAATGGAGATATAATTTATTTTGAGAATGGATCATATGATAGAATGACAGGGACTGCTAAATATACAAAAAAAGTACTTCCTTTCGTGCTTGATAAGTTTACAAAATTGCACAAATCATCAAATAGCGATTCAATACATTGGTTTATAACATTTTTTGCAATACTGATACTTTTTTTGGTAATATCATCTTTTTGGATGCTTAAGCCAGGAACCAAGTTGTTTAAAAGGAGCATCTACATCACAATCGCAGGTGTACTTGTAGCAATAATTATGATATTTTTATAGTACTAAAATTTAAAGCAAAACAAAGTGCTAACGCTCTTGTTCATAATAATTATTAATTAAGAATATTGTAGGAAGGTATAAATGAACATTACTTTAAAAGAATTTAAACAGGAAGATTATCAGGATTTAATCAAATGGTCTGTCTCACCTGAATTTCTACTTCAATGGGCCGGGCCTATATTCACACACCCATTAACAATAAAACAGCTGGATAATTACAGAGAAGTAATGCTCCAATCCTATTAGAAAGATATTCTCAGTATTTGATACAACTAGAAACATGCATATTGGTAATGTAGAACTTAATAAGATTGATTTACAAAATGGCTCAACAACTATCTGCAGAGTTCTGATTGGCGATAAAAATACAAAAGGTAAAGGATATGGAAAAGAAATAATTAAGGCAGCAATTAAAATTGGTTTTGAAGAGTTAAACCTTCATAGAATTGATTTATTCGTATTTGACTTTAACAAACCCGCTATAAAATGTTATGAGTCTGTTGGTTTTACCCATGAAGGATTGTTGATAGACTGCAGAAAAATAGGGAATGAATATTGGAGTTTAATTCAAATGAGCATACTTAAAAAAGAATATAAAAATTTATAACTTTAGATACAACTAAAGGATTAAAGATAAGATAATGAATAATGAGCAAAATATTATAGAAATTGTCCAAAAGCAGCGTGTGTTCTTTAATACATCAGCTACCAATAATTATGATTTCAGAATTAATGAACTGCAAAAGTTAAAAAATGGAATTAAAAAGTATGAGAGAATATTTTCTGCTGCTCTTAAGGATGACTTAGGGAAACCTGCATTCGAATCATATGCAACAGAAATAGGTTTCGTTTTAAATGATTTGACAAACACAATTAAATGTTTAAAGAAATGGATGAAACCTACAAAAGTTAAAACTCCATTAATTAGCCAACCGGCATCAAGTAAAATATACTTTACCCCTCTTGGTGTAAATTTAATTATCTCACCATTCAATTATCCTATTGATTTGACTTTCGCACCATTAATTGCAGCCATTGCTGCTGGAAATTGTGCCGTTATTAAAACATCTGAATTGACCCCAAATGTAAGTAAAACAATTCAAAGATTTATCGAAGAATTTTTTAATCCTGAATATATTGCCTACATCCCTGGTGAAGTTCCAGAGACAACACTGTTACTTAAACAGAAATTTGATCATATTTTTTTTACAGGTAGTCCTAAAGTGGGATCTATTGTTATGGAATCCGCTGCCAGGAATTTAACCCCTATCACTTTGGAATTAGGAGGTAAGAGTCCTTGCATTGTACATTCTGATGCTAACATAAATATTGCCGTTAAACGTATAGTTTTTGGGAAATTTATGAATGCAGGACAAACATGTGTTGCTCCAGACTATGTAATGATTCATAAACATGTAAAAAAAGAATTCATAGATAAAATAAAACAACGTATAATCAGACTATATGGCAGCGATGCATCTATGTCTCCTGATTTTGGAAGAATTGTAAACGAACAGCAGCATAATAGAATTGTAAACCTTATTGATCAGGAAAAAGTTATTGTAGGAGGTAGTTTCAATAAAAAAGATAGATTCATTGCTCCTACTGTTATGAATAAGGTTACTTTAAAAGATAATGTTATGAATGAAGAAATATTCGGACCTGTGTTGCCGATAATTGAATATGAAAACTTTGATGACATATACGATATTATAGCAAATCTCCCTCAACACCCTCTAGCATGTTATATTTTCAGTAAAAGCAAAATAGTACAAAATGAACTGATTTCGAATATTCAGTTTGGTGGTGGATGCGTTAATCACTGCATTCAGCATTTGGTTAATCACAGGCTGCCCTTTGGAGGCGTAGGAGAAAGCGGAATCGGTAGCTATCATGGATTTAACGGTTTTGAACGTTTTTCACATAAAAAAAGTATTTTAAGTGCATCTTCTTTCCTTGATTCAACACTGATATATCCGCCTTATAAATGGAAATTAAATATTTTACGTTTATTATTTAAGTGATGTTAAAGGCTTCAAGCCAAAGCCCATCTGAAAAGCTGAATAGCCACAGTATTCAGTGAACAGTAAAATTCCAGAACTCCAAAAAGCGCACAACGATTAATCGTTTTTTTGGAGTATTAAATTTTCAATACTTAGATTTTGTATGATAAAATAAGTACAGAAAATCCCGCACCTTCTGGATCAGAGTTCATGACGATTAGTCGTGAATTAATAATCAATACTTTACCAAAATATAGACTAAATTACAGCATAAGGGATAAAACTTCAATATTAATAATATTGCTCGTGAAATGTAAAAATAGTATAAAAACTAATGAAATAATTTATGATTTGAAATTTTAACTGTTTTCTTAAATTTATATTTGATTTAAATTTTTCTTAACATATACTTAAGTAACTTTAGTAATATTAATGTCATAACTGGAATAAAGATGAAATATTGTTTTGGGAAAAAACTCAGAGAAATAAGAAAAAAGAAGAAAATTACCATGAAAGAACTATCACTTAAAGTTGGAGTTAGTGAAAGTCTTATTTCTCAAATTGAAACTGACAAAGTATCTCCGGCAGTCGATACTCTATTAAGAATCACGCATGAATTAAATATTGATTTTGAATATCTATTCAAAAATTATAAAAAGAAAAGCACAATTAATATCATTAGAAAAGAAAGCAGAAAAATTATTACCGACGGCCCGGCAAAATATGAATTACTATCTAAAATTGACAGTATCAATAAGGAAAATACGATTGAAGCATATTACCTAAAGCTATCACCTGGTAAAACAAGAAATAGTAATAATTATGGCCATCCAGGAAGAGAACTAGGTATCATCGTTGAAGGAATAGGTAAAATTACTGTATCAGGATCTACCTATTCAATCTCAAAGGGAGATAGTGTCTCATTCAATTCAGATGAACCACACACACTAATAAATACAGGAGAAACAATACTAAAAGCTTATTGGATTACAACTCCTCCTAAGAACTTCTAACTATACCTGAGGTATCTTTTTTCGAAATTCCACATAGTAATTTTAAACCTGAATGAGGAGATATAATTCTAAAAATGGATAAATTAAGTATAGTAATTAAAAATTATAAAATTCAGTAATTATTCACTGATTAATATGTACAAGGACGGACACATAGGTCCGCACCCTACACTGATTACTGTTAACTTATCACTGATAACTGAACTTAAAGGGATATTAAAATGGGAAAAACAATTGTAGAAAAAATATTTGAATCTCACCTGGTTGATGAACCATTTGAAGGAACAAAAGTGTTGAAACTTGATAGAGTTTTTTGTCATGAAATTACG
>Ga0307988_1002023_pt1 | contig 10556 bp, 5 predicted proteins | sample EllFjometagen183_FD_203166 | JGI IMG/M metagenome (GOLD analysis project Ga0307988, IMG submission 203166) | Marine microbial communities from Ellis Fjord, Antarctic Ocean - #183 | ecosystem: Environmental > Aquatic > Marine > Unclassified | place: Southern Ocean | collected 2014-10-08 | reverse complement strand
CAATTTCAATGAGTGGGAATATATATGTTGTAATGCTTCTGCGATTCGCATAAAATTGTCCTGCACCGGGGAAGAGTGAAGAGAGCATCATGGCTTTTGCCAATGATTTCTTTTCATAATTAATTTGTATAATATCGTTATTAAGTTCCTGTGCAAATGCAACAGAACATATTATTAATATGAGTGTAACTGTAAAAAACTTTTTCATTATTTACTCCTTAATTAATTATTGCAAATGAGATCTTTTTATTTTCATTTTCTGAAGATACGATCCCAAAATAAACACCCGAAGACATTTTGGAAGTATCAATTCTGATATCCTGAGAATTATTAGCAGCTTTTGCAATTATGTTTTTCCAAACTATATTACCAGCAATATCAAAGATCTTAAGATCTATGTCAGCTTTAGCGTTATTTACTTTTACCCTAACTTCACCTGTTCTGGTTGGATTTGGGAAACAGAAGGCTTTAAGCGCATCATCTTGACTCGGTTGGTACAGAATTGAACCTGAATAAGAATTGTATCCATCATTTCTATATCCACTCCAGATTATCGGATCATCCTCGATATTTTCTAGATATGAAGAGTAAAGATTGGATGAAACATCCGAATAAATGAAATGTAATTGCTGGATATTTTCATCCCAATAAAATTGATCTAATGTATTTACACTTTCCCAAAAGAAAGAATGTTGAATACTAATTTCAGCATCACAATTTATTGCAACAAATCCAAGCTCTTCTTCTTCAAATAGAATTACGTTTTCATCATCAAATGTGATAATTCTGGGATAAGAAGCAGGCTTGATAATCTTATCATCTAAATATGCTGGAAACCCTGGTGCTAAAGTTCCATCAATTGTAATTGCAAAAACACGATCTCCGGCACCAAAAGTTAAATATACCTGCCCATCATCAAGAAAATTACCGATTGCAAGTTGAGAAGGTCTTTCTGAAGTATAAGGTGACAGTTTAAAGATCTCTTCGATTTCACGATTTTGTATCCTGAAGATATCTCCACCTTCATTCTGTAAAAATACTGAATCGTAATTTGAATTTGTATCATCATAAAATATTGGAATATAGTTCTGATCATAATTTTCAATATCAAATGATTGTCCTAAAATTCCTGTCACTTCAGGATCCGGAAGAAAGTTAATGGCGTTATTACTTGCAACAATTAATTGTTCACCATTATATATGCATTTTGCATTTTGAATATTGTATTCATAATCACCAACAAAAAGTGTTTCTTGGGTGGGAACAACAAGAGCAGGTGTATTCCAATTGGGAATGAACATTGGAGCATCAGAAAGAGGTGAAGGATAATTCTCGGTTTCGTTAATAAATGGTGAGATAATAGAGAGTTCAGAATTATTTACAATATAATATTCATCATCATCATACCCATCTTCATCAATACTAATAATTGGTTGTGTTGGAGTTGAATTATAACTTATACTAACATCAAGAGTGTCCTGCCAACTTTCGTTAACATAAGAAATAAGGTTAATTCCGTCTTCATTAACTATTGGAAAAGTAGGCCAATCATTTGAGTTGCCAATATAACCAAGAGCTCTAATGGAATCATACTCGGCTATTTTCTGCGTAAAGTCGAAAAGATCCGATCCAAACTTGAATGACATAACTCTTTCCATACCATATTCAACAGAGCAACTACTTATGTCATAGATCGAGTAAAGGAATGGGTCTCCGTCATTTGTCATTAAAGCAGGTTTAGTAGATGAGCTAAGACGGTCATTGAAGATCGTTCCGATAAATTCTAATTCTCCGTGGTTATTTAATATGTAATCGTTGTCCCAACCGGTAAACCAGCCATCTTCATCAAATTCAGGGTAATACTTATAGAAAGGCTCGAAAGATGTTCCTCTCCAGAACATCGAGCTTGTGTTTCCAATATCATCCAATCCGTCAGCTTCAATAATTTTTACAGCTCGAGAAGAGTGACGGGCATTCACAGTATTATTTTCATAATTGTTATTTTCATAAAGGATTTTTTCATCAATATGCCAGATGAGAAGTCCACCACCATAACTGTAATAATTATCAGAGATCCAGCCAGGAAGCAGATAATCGTACTCATAAGTTGGATCGAAACTTGTATTTGGATCGGGATAAGTAGGATAGAGCACTACCCTGCCGTCAGCAGAGAGCCAAGGGTAAGCTCCACCATCTCCATCTGGGTCTACTTGTCTATTTTCTATTAATAGATATTCAGTATCGGTTAGTTGAACTTTGATGAAATAAGCTGAACTATCTGTAATTGCAGCTGCATCAAACATCTTTTCAGCTGGTAAAACTGTAATATCACTATCAAAATTGAATTCAGTAATATCTTTCAATATCCCGCGTGCACGATATGAATCTTCAAATGGAATCATGCGTGACCAGGCTCCAGGTAATGCAGGGATAATCCCTTCAATTTCATAGTAAATATCAGCTAGTCCATTCCCAGTCTCGTCGATACCAAAATGTATTGCGGTAGATCCGCCACTATCCATAATATCGTAAAATCCAACTTGTGGCGTATAATTTCTTGTGTTGTATAGATCCACAAAACCAAGAGAATGTCCAAATTCATGAACCAACACGGAATTGATAACCCCCCAATTTGTTACGACAGGAATGCTACCGGATTCAATAGTCTCTGAATCCTGAATTATGGTTTCAGGAACATTGCAGGCATGATTTATTATTACAGAACCATTATCAACGATTGCTTCCTTACCATCTCCCACAACAATATAGAATGAAGGTATATCTGAAGGTGAATCACCCAGAACATCATGCTGCCAATCTGATCCGGCATGGATAAATATGAAATGTTCGTATTGAGAGAAGTCTATATTTTCATCTGTATCTGCTTCTGTGAAGCAATCTAAAAAATACTCCTCAAATCGTTCTAATTGTAATTCCGGGCTAGCCCCAATTGGATTGTAATAAGACATATCATGTTGTAATGTGTAACCTGTAAAATCTTCTCCGGGTACAGCTTGCGGAAAGATGTCTACTTCTGCTTGAAAATCTCCAAAACTTACTGCACTGTAATAGTATTTCAATGCTTCTAATTGTAAGGCAAAATAAGTTTGATTATGTGGAGGCTTAGCAATAGGAAATGTATAACCAGTGGCATCCTGCAGGAACTTCCCATTACCGGTAGTTGTAGAAAGGCTATCTTCTTGAAATTCTATTAGCAGCACAAGTACCTTGTTGAAATTACGACTATTGATATTGTTAGAATTTCTAGGACCCGAAAGAACCTCTTGTAAAGGATGGATTTTAAGTTCTTTAGCAGTTGGTGAAATATCCTTGCGGATTATAAATTTATTTGCATGAGATAGCCCTGGTATGTTTAATACCAGAACTATCAAAGCAGATAGTAATATATTTTTCATACTTCTTAAGAGAATTTAGAATTCTAGTTTTAGAGAAAGGGTCTGATTATAATCTTGAAGTTCCCCACCTGGCTGGAAGGCATAATCAATATTAATCAAATATGTTTTGTTAAAGGTATAGTGGAATCCTGCTCCAAAAGAGAACCCTTTGATATCTCCAGCTCTATCTAATAAATAACCAGATCTTAAGGTAAGAAGATTAAGGTAAGTGTATTCTGCACCAGCACCCCAAATTATTTCTTTTATCTCGATAGAGTTATTGAAATCGGAAATACTATCAAAATCTCCATCTTTAAAATCATCTGTCCATGAAGTAAATATTCTTTGGTATAAAGGATCTCTGTTAGCCAACATCTTATTAAGGTCTGCATTTAAGCAAAACTTGTTATATTTTGATTCTAACACTCTATAAGAAAATCCCATACGGAAATTCATTGGAAGTGGATCTGACTGTGATTCATTTATATAGGTTATGTTGGGTCCGATATTTTGGAAGTTAAGTCCAAAATCGAGCTTGTCTACTAAAATGCTGTACTCAGATAATTTAGCTTTACTGAATCCACCTAAAGAAGCTATTCCATTGTATAGACTCAAAGCTCCATTATAAGGAGAAACAAGGATTTGCCCGAAGTCTACACCTTTATTTTTTACACCAAGATCAAAAGCATAACTCATGCCGAGACCTTTAATTCCGCTTTCAGTATTGTTGTTATCTAACGGTGGTGCAAGATCGCTTAAGATAAATTTAAAGGCAAGTCCAACACCTGTGTTCTGGCTGACCTGATATCCGTATGTAGCAGCAACAGAAAGGTCATAGCTTTCAAAAGTACTAAGTACTTCTCCATTTTCAGGGTCAGTTTGATCTTGTTTACCATAAGTCATGTAAGTAGCGTTCAATCCGACATTTCCTAAATCTTCAATATAAGTGTTTCCTGTTAGATGGAAATAATACATATCACTAAATATTGTGCCAAACCAATTTGAGAACATGCTTCCAAATTGTTTTTTTCTATTAAATGCCATTGCACCTGTATTCCAGTATCCTGCAAATGCATCGTCAGTTTGGGCAACATAAGCTTGACCCATACCACCAGTTCGTGCACTTGGTTCAATTAATAAAAATATTACGGCTGCTTCAGAGACTGCGTTTGCTGCGATAGGTAATAGCATTATTGAGATAATTGCTAGGATGATTACTTTACTTCTCATTGATTCCTCCAGTATATTATATTTAGGTAAAAATTAAAACAGAAGATACGACGATACTTATATAAAATAACCTCCAAAAAAATATGGTGCCGAAGGCCGGAATCGAACCGGCACGAGCTAATGCTCGGAGGATTTTGAATCCACTGCGTATACCAATTTCACCACTTCGGCAACGCAAAGTATAAAAAAAACGAAGGTTTCTAGTGTCAAGCCTTTTTTGAATAGCTTATTAGCCAGTTTTAAATACAAAAATAGGGGAGGTGTATCCTCCCCTATTATCAATTTATATCCTAATGGAATTTACATCATACCAGGCATTCCACCCATTCCACCCGGCATTTGTGGCATTGCTGGTTCATCTTCTTTGATGTCTGTAATTACACATTCTGTCGTGAGAAAAAGTCCAGCGATACTTGTTGCGTTTTGTACAGCGCTTCTAAGAACTTTAGCCGGATCGATAATTCCATTATCAAAAAGATTTTGAAATTGAGCTATAGCTGCATTGAATCCAAAATGGACATCATCGGAATTCTTGATCCTTTCAACAATGATAGCACCTTCTTCACCGGCATTTGAAGCAATATAGTAAGCAGGCTTTGTAAGAGCATTCTTAAGGATTTCAGCTCCAACTTTTTCTTCGTGAGTTTCATGTTTCATATCATCAATTGCTCTTGCAGCGTAGATGAGTGTTACGCCGCCACCGGCAACTATTCCTTCTGCAACTGCAGCGCGTGTAGCATGAAGAGCATCATCGACTCTAGCTTTTTTCTCTTTCATCTCGGTTTCTGTAGCTGCACCGATCTTGAGAACTGCAACACCACTTGAGAGTTTAGCGAGTCTTTCTTGAAGTTTTTCTTTATCATAATCTGATGTTGTTTCTTCTATATGTACTTTGATTTGCTTAACGCGTGCATTAAGATCTTCTGAACTGCCCGCACCTTCTCTTATTATAGTGTTTTCCTTATCAACTATTATTTTTTTTGCTGTTCCCAGATCTTCAAGAGTTGCAGATTCCAGTTTTCTTCCCATCTCTTCAGAAATAACTGTACCGCCTGTAAGAATCGCAATATCTTCCATCATTGCTTTGCGTCTGTCACCAAATCCTGGAGCTTTAACTGCGGCAACATTCAATGTCCCACGAAGCTTGTTCACAACTAATGTAGCAAGTGCTTCACCTTCGATGTCTTCTGCAATAATGAAGAAAGGTTTTCCAGTTTGAGCAACTTCCTGAAGTATTGGAAGCAGGTCTTTCATTACACTTACTTTTTTATCGAAGAGAAGGATGTATGGCTCGTCAAATTCTGTGATCATTTTGTCTGCATCTGTTACAAAATATGGAGAGAGGTATCCGCGGTCAAACTGCATCCCTTCCACTTTTTCCAGATACGTGTCGATTGATTTTGCTTCTTCAACATTAATTATGCCTTCGTTGCCTACGGCTTCCATAGCTTCAGCGATCAATTTACCGATCTCATAGTCATTATTGGCAGAAATTGAAGCGATCTGTGCTATCTTCTCATTCTTCTTGATCTCTTGACTGAGTTCTTTGATCTTTGCAGTAATTACTCTTGAGGCTTTTTCAATTCCTCTTTTTAAATACATTGGATTCACACCTGCAGTTACATGCTTAAGACCCTCTTCAATAATTGCTTGTGTAAGAATTGTAGCTGTTGTTGTTCCATCCCCAGCTACGTCATGAGTTTTTTCCGCAACTTCTTTTACAAGTTGTGCTCCCATATTCTCAAAAGGTTCTTCTAATTCGATCTCTTTTGCAACGGTTACACCATCTTTTGTGATGAGTGGTGAACCGAATTTTTTATCTAGTACAACGTTTCTACCTTTGGGTCCTAATGTGACCTTCACTGCATTAGTAAGTTCATCAACCCCTTTTTTCATTGCGGTTCTTGAACTGTGACTAAATTTCATTTGTTTTGCCATAATTTCATAGCCTCCTATTTATAATATTTTCTATTTTTAGCAATCACACTTATTGAGTGCTGAGAATAAGATAACCAATTTTCTGTCAAATGAAAATATTAATTTCAGAAAAATTGGTTGCAAGTTATTTTGGATGAAGAAATATACAAAAGTATTGTACATTAACTTTTTTTATGGGAGTTAATGTACAACAGATTTATTATAACTATAAAGTTAGTTATGTACAAAAAAAATGGCGTAGCGTACATATAATAGGCAAAATTCGCTTCGCTCTTTTGCCCATCATGCGTGTCGTCGGTTTAAATGAATGTGAAATATGAAATTAGAAATTGAGATTGTTCCAATTCAGATTTGATTAATCTCTTTCTTTAGGATTAAAATAAACCCTTCAATTATAGATTTAATGACTAAGAATAGTAAATAATTATAAAAAAAAATTGCGTGAATTCTAATTCAAACAAATGTCGTCTGTAGAGTAATTCTCGGAGGGAAAATGAAAAAGATCATAATAATATTTTTATTCTTAATTTTGGTAATTTCTGTTTTTGCACGTCCCAGATGTGATAGACATAAAGCTAATTTATCAAGTTTGAATTATGAAATGACACGGGCTGATTCTGCTCATGGTTTTGATGTATTGCATTATGATATTACAATGGGAATTGATGAGGCAACCAGCTTTGTTTCTGGATTTGTTATTGCAGTTGTAGAAGCTGAAGAGACCATTACAGAAATTGTTTATGAACTAGACGCAATGACTGTGGTTGATGTCCAACTAAATGGAAGTACGGCAAGCTATACATATGATAACAGCTTAATTACTATTCAGCTCGGGACAATGAATCCCGGTGAGCAATTTACAACAATTGTAGAATATTCCGGCAATCCTATCTGGAATGGTTTGGGAATGTATTTTAGTAACAGCCATGTCTTTACAATTTCCGATCCTAATGCTTCCCGGTATTGGTGGCCTTGTTATGATCATCCCTGGGATAAAGCGGTAACCGATCTGCACATAACTGTTCGTGATGACTGGCTGGCAGCTTGTAATGGATTACGAACCTCGATCGTGGATAATGGAGATGGGACGATGACACACAACTGGGAAGGATCAAATCCGATGGCTACTTATTTAGTATCTATTGTTGCACAAAATTACGTAGAATTAAATGCTTCATTTAGTGGAATTCCAATTCAGAATTTCGTTTCTCCCAGCCTTGTTCCAAATGCAACTGAAGATTTTTCCAACCTGCCATTCATGATGGAAGTATACTCTGGTCTTTTTGGGGATTACCCATTTGAAAAATATGGTAATGCTGTAACAAATTTTGCAACATACGCTGCCATGGAACATCAAACGATGACAACACTTGCAAGTTATTTAGTAACAGGTAATCATACCTATGAAACAATTATCGCTCATGAACTGTCTCATCAATGGTATGGTGATTGTCTTACCTGCCTTACTTGGAAAGATATCTGGCTTTCAGAAGGCTTTGCCACCTATTCGGAAGCGCTGTACGTAGAAGCCTGGCAGGGATTTGAAGCGATGGTAGAATATGTCTATACCTCAATTCAACAATATTATCTTAGTTGGGGAGGTTCTTCACCTCATACAGTTTATGATCCTCCGCCAGGTGCTTATTTCACTCCGGCAACTTACGAGAAACCTGCAGCAGTTCTGCATATGCTCCGCTTAAAAACCGGAGATGAGGTTTTCTTCCAAATATTACAAACATATTTTACTGACTATTATAATGGGAACGTGATCACAGATGATTTTCAGGAAGTGTGCGAAAACGTAAGCGGAATGAATTTGGATCAGTTTTTCCTTCAATGGATCTATCAACCGGGATTACCTTCCATACAATATACTTACTTCTTTAATCCATATATGGCAATTCCACGAATAATGACGTATGTGCAAACCGAATCTAACACAGACACAGAATTTTATATAGATGTTCCATTTCACATTTATGCAGGAACAGAGCAAGATTCAGTACTTATGCAGGGAGCTCCAAACACACCTCTCCAAACCATTTCTATCACAGATATTCCTGTTTATGATGATGTTGAATGTGATCCAAATAATTGGGTGCTGAATACAGGAATTACATTCCTTAAAGCTGAAATAAATAATGCTTATTCTGCAGATGAAAATGTTATTATCTATTGGAATGAATTCTGGACTGAAGTTGGAATTGATGGTTATAATTTGTATCGTGCCGAGTCTCCTGAAGACCCCTTCCTGCAAATTAATACTCAGATAATTACCGAAACTTCCTACTCGGACAATGATGTTGTAAATGGAACTACTTATTATTATAAACTTAAAGCAGTAAAGGATGAATTTTACGAAACTCCATTCTCAGGTATCTATGAGGCTACACCTCTAAACTTTCCACTTGATCAGGGAATTTTAGTAATTGATGAAACAAATGATAATAATGGAACGCAGGGAAATCCCGATGATGCAATGGTCGATGAATTTTACGAAGATATTATCAATTGTAGTTTCACAGCGTATGATTATGCAGATGAGGGAGAACTCGATCTTGAATACATAGTAAATTTTTCTACTATTATTTATCACGATGATGATATTATAGGTCATAGTATAAATGATAATCTTGATGTGCTTGGCTGCTATCTGGCTGGTGGTGGGAACTTGCTAATTTCCGGGTGGAAGACAGTATTTGAAATTCCCGATCATTTCAGATCAGATTTTCTGAATTGTGGTAGTGTTCAACAGGTTATGGAATGGGAATTTATTGGTGCTACTTCCGATGAATATGAAGATGTTAATAACGATCCAGATAAGGTTCATATTGCTTTCAATGGAATGCTTCCTTATATTGGAATTTTTCCGGAATCTACAAATGGTATTTACCAATATGATGGTGTTGCCGGAAATCAATATATCGGAGAGAATTGTGCCTTGAAAGCTCAACCGGAAGGTTATTTTGTATTACTAGGTTTTCCGCTCTATTATATTTATAATGATGAAGCTGAACTTTTTATGACGCAATTATTAGAAGAGATTGGTGAAACAGGAGTGGATAATTACGAATTAGGAATTACGAATTATGAATTAACGAATTACCCTAATCCTTTCAATCCATCAACAACGATTTCATTTGCATTAAATTCCGAAAACACAGAAGACACCGAACTTGTGATCTACAATCTTAAAGGACAGAAAGTTAAATCTTTCCTCATCAACTCATCAACCGATCAACCCATAAATTCTGTTATTTGGAACGGAACCGATCAAACAGGTAAACCAGTATCCAGCGGAATTTATTTTTATAAATTGAGATCAGGTAAAGTTGAGTTAAACAGGAGAATGCTATTACTGAAATAAGGCGTAAAAAGTTTTTAAGTGATTACTAATTACTATAAAATAAATGCTTTACAAACCAATTTCAGGAATAAATATTGCATGTAATTTATTAACATACATATAGTTACCTATGGATTTAGCAACCACTTTTTGTCCATTACGCCTATTTTCACAAATTTGTTACTTTTTGCAGAGAATGCGAGAGTAATTGAATTCAATGATTCATGGAATGTACAAGGGTTTAGTCTGCAACAGCAGAGTGAAGATGATGTACAGTTGAATTATTCGGTAAATAGGTTTGTGGTTGCAGAAGAGAATATTAACGGTGAGCGCCAACAGGTTATTTCTCTTCCAGGAAATATTCTTCCTAACGATGAAGGCATGCCCAATCTTCCAGGTAGCGGACGCTATATTGCCATTCCACAAGGTTCAAAAGCTGAATTACGAATTTTAAATTATCGGGTAGAATCATATCAAAATATTAATCTGGCACCTGCTCCAAGAATTCCACTTGATACTGAAACGGGTCCTCTTGAGTATAGAAAGAATAATGAAGTTTATTCAAAAAATGAATTTTACCCACAAGAATTTGCTCAACTTTCTAAGCCAACACAAATTCGTGGAATTGATGTAGTAATGGTTGGAAT
>Ga0307988_1002022_pt1 | contig 10558 bp, 13 predicted proteins | sample EllFjometagen183_FD_203166 | JGI IMG/M metagenome (GOLD analysis project Ga0307988, IMG submission 203166) | Marine microbial communities from Ellis Fjord, Antarctic Ocean - #183 | ecosystem: Environmental > Aquatic > Marine > Unclassified | place: Southern Ocean | collected 2014-10-08 | reverse complement strand
AAAATTAATTTCGCTCGGCAACCGGAATATGCAAAAAAGAGCATCAATGCAATTAATACCTACTCCAATAAACCGCCAAAGAAAACTCAGGTCCGGAAAGCATTATTTTTTCATCTTGCGAAATGCGATAAGCAAAACTGAAGTTCACCCTCGACTTTGAATTAATTTGAGAAAAATATCCGACATACGGAACAACTGCCTGATTGAATTCACCCACATTAGAAAAATTATTTAGCTCAACGCCCGGTACATATTTTACCCCAAAATCGTATTGTTTTTTTAAGTCAGGAAAATACGACCAACCAATTTTAAATTCAGCTAAAATCCAATCGTGCTTTTTATACCGATTATAATTAACACTTGTACTAAAATTCCGATTCCATTTTAAGGTTTTGTATTTGGCATTTTTATACTGAATGTAGGCTCCATAAACAAAATCAGGCTCGCGGTTAAAGTATTTAAAAAACGGACCGGTTTCAATTCGTGAACCTTGTAAACGAGGCATAAATTCAGCCAGCTCCCAATCTGTTTTTAAATCTTCGGGATGTGTGAGTAGCATTTTTTCATTTAAAAAATCGCCTACCAATTGCGCCTCCGACTCTTTATTATGACCAATAACAATCTCTCTTTCGTACTTAATTTTATATATCTCGGCTGCAATTATTTTAACTTCATTTTCCGAAAAAATGCGTCCTGCATAATATTTTTCTAAAATGTGTTGAGCCAGCATAAAGTTGTTCATTGGATTTAATCTTCCCCATCCCCAACCAGCTTTTGCTTCAAATCCATACCTGAATTTTGAATTATTCGAACTATCATCGAAAACTGTAACTACACTATTTGAATCAATCGAATTGCCATCCGAATTTTGATTGAACCAACCATAACTTGCCCATCCACCTACCTCAACAATTGTATAATTTCTTTCATTATAATAATATCTGCTTGAGTAATCAACCGATACATTTGCGCGTACTCCGATTTGAGTCTGGTCTGCCTGAATATTTTCCACAAACGAGCTGTCCATCCAATTTCCCGCACCATAAAAGGGACCAACTTCAAAAACAAATTCTAAAAAATCCTGTTTATAATCCAAAAAATTCCAATAGCTATTTTTAAATTGAAACGCCCCCGAAGTGAAATTAATTTCATCAAACGTCTTTGAAAAATCGGTACGTAACTCTTCGCGTTCGCCGTTTCCATAAAAAAAAACTCCAGTATTTAACTCTTTCTTTTTATAAAAAAACGCTTCAGAATAATCACTTTCTTCTTGCGCTACAAGCAAACCTATCGATGAAATAACAAGTAAGATTCCAACAAAAATGAACCGGACAATTTTATAATTAAGCATCTTCAAAAATATTCAATTAATAATTCAAAGTAAATAAACTATTTGATATGTAATTAACGTAATAGTAATTGATTTTGTTATAGATAAAGAATAATGGTTTGTACAGTACAAATGCTTTGGTTAATTTTGCGTATTCAACAGAAAAAAAATACTATGTCGGTTCATAAAGAAATAAGGAAAGTAACAACCCATCGTCTATCGGAAATGAAATTACGCGGCGAAAAAATATCTATGTTAACATCGTACGATTTTAGCATGGCACAGTTGGTTGACGAAGCAGGGATTGATGTAATTCTGGTTGGCGATTCGGCTTCGAATGTAATGGCAGGAAACGAAACAACTTTACCCATAACTTTAGATCAGATGATATATCACGGAGCATCGGTGGTTAAAGCGGTTGACCGTGCTTTGGTAGTTGTTGATTTACCATTTGGAACGTACCAGGGCGACTCGCGGGAAGCTTTAATTTCTGCCATACGAATTATGAAAGAAACGGCGGCTGACTCAGTAAAACTCGAGGGTGGTTCAGAAGTAATTGAATCTGTTCATCGGATTTTATCTGCCGGAATTCCGGTAATGGGACATTTGGGTTTGATGCCGCAATCTATTCACAAATTTGGAACTTACACGGTTCGGGCAAAAGAAGAAGCCGAGGCCGAAAAATTAATTAGCGATGCCAAGCTTTTAGAAGAAGCCGGTTGTTTTGCCATAGTTTTAGAAAAAATTCCTGCTGAACTTGGAAAACAGGTGGCCGAAGAAATTAAAATTCCGGTAATAGGAATTGGTGCGGGTGGAGGTGTTGATGGACAGGTTCTCGTAATTCATGATTTACTTGGAATAACACAACAGTTTTCTCCCCGGTTTTTACGACGTTATCATAATCTGGCAGCCGAAATTAAAGGTGCAGTTGGTAATTATATTAACGATGTAAAATCAATGGATTTTCCCAACGAAAAAGAACAGTATTAATTGAAAGCTTGAAGTTTTAAAGTAATTGAAAAAGTGAAGGTAGTTTACGAAGACAACCATATTATTGCAGTTAATAAATCGTGTGGCGAAATGGTGCAAGGCGATAAAACCGGCGACAAAACTTTGCTCGATATTGTAAAAGCTTATCTGAAGGAAAAATACAACAAACCTGGAAATGTGTTTTTGGGTTTACCTCATCGTTTAGACCGTCCAACCAGTGGATTGGTGATATTAGCTAAAACCGGGAAAGTTTTACCCCGATTAAATAAACTTTTCCAAACACGTGGCGAAGTAAAAAAAACTTATTGGGCAGTTGTTGACAAACGTCCTGCACAATTTCAGGATACATTGGAAAACTACCTTATAAAAAATGAAGCACAGAATAAAAGTTACGTTACCGAAAACAAAAAAGAAGGTGCAAAATTTGCAAGTTTATCATATCGACATGTGGCAAGCATTGATCGCTATCATTTATTAGAAGTGCAACTATTAACCGGAAGACACCACCAAATTAGGGTGCAACTTCGCGAGCAAGAGTTGTACATAAAAGGAGATTTAAAATATGGGTTTCCCCGTTCAAATCGCGACAAAGGAATTCACTTGCATGCGCGCAAAGTTGAATTTATTCATCCGGTAAAGAAAACTCCTGTTTCAATTATTGCCGATCCACCAGACGATGTGGTGTGGAATGAGTTTTTAAAGCTTTTTAAAAGTGGCAGGTTTAGCCCAGTGCAGCCGGTTTAAATGCAAAAGGAAGCAAACTCTCTGCATTTTCAACAATCATTATTTTTTTTGATCCATCCAAAATTAAACGAATGGGATGATTAAATCGAGACTCTGCTTCTACAATTGCTTGTCGGCAAGAACCGCACGGTTGGGCAGGATCTTCTACCAATCCATTATTATTTTTTGCGCTTACTGCCATCGCCTCAACTTTTAAATTTGGGTAATTCGCATTGGCATAAAAAAGAGCCACTCGCTCTGCGCAAAGTCCATCAGTAAAATCTGCATTTTCCTGATTGTTTCCTTTTATCAATTGTCCGTTTTCGAGCCGTAAAGCCGCACCAACCTTAAATTTAGAATATGGAGCATAAGCATTCTCTGAAACTTGGCGTGCTTCTAAAACCAATTCTTTGTCGCTATCCGGCAACTCCATTAATGTATCATATTCGTAAACAAAAATTTGAATTTCCTTTTTACGCATAATTTATGTTTTGGCCAAAATTACAATTTTATTCCGATTCCACTAAATACCTACAATTGCAACATACTTTGTTTTCCTTTTAAACACCGCAAAAACAATGTTTAGTAATAAGCAAAATAATTGTATTTTAATTCACGTTATTTTGTTTATAAATAAAATCTCAATTGAACTGAAAAAATAATAAGCAAGCTATTTTTGAACTGTTGCAGAAAATATTAAATATGAAAAGAATTTTCTTTTTTACACTACTTATAACTTATTCATTAATAACTTATTCACAAATTTCGAGATCGGATTATATTCAACGTTACCAAATTCTGGCCATCGAAGAAATGAATCGAAGCGGGGTTCCTGCCAGCATTAAAATGGCGCAAGCTTGTTTAGAATCTGCAGACGGAAACAGCGAACTCTCGCGAAAATCGAACAACCATTTTGGCATAAAATGTAAATCGGGCTGGAAAGGGAAAAAAGTTTATTACGACGACGATGCAAAAAACGAATGTTTTAGAAAATACAAAACGGTCGAGGATTCATACATCGATCACACCAATTTTTTAATGGATAATCCCCGATACTCGTCACTGTTTAATTTAAAAACAAACGATTATAAAGGTTGGGCACGGGGTTTAAAAAAAGCTGGTTATGCAACAGCAAAAACATACGCCAGCCGGCTAATTGATATAATTGAAGCCAACAAACTTTACCGGCTCGATTATAAAATGAGCTACGAGGAAATGACCGTTTTCGAACAAAAAAAGATGGGAAATACCGGCGTTTCAAATTCACTTACCATAAACGCTTTTGAACCGCACAAAATTATAAAACGAAACCGCGTTAAATCGATAGTTGCCCGTAGAGGAGATACCTACGAAATTATTGCACAGGAATTGGATTTAAAAGATTGGGTTTTATTTAAATACAATAACCAAATGGCAGGGTATCGTCCCCAGGAAAACGAGGTGGTTTATATTCAGCCTAAAAAACGAAAAACACAAAAAGACAATTTAACACACCGGGTTGAACCAGGCGAAACTATGCATTATCTCTCGCAATTATATGGTATTAAATTAAATCTATTGTATTTGCGAAACCGAATAAAAGTAGGGAATCAACCTCAACCGGGGCAAATAATATATTTAAGAAAAAGAGGAAAAATAAACTAATTGAACTAACCAAGCTCCATTTTTGATTTAAACATAAAATACCGAAGCAAAACACGGTCGGAGAATAATATAAATATGGTAATTATGTTTATTCCGGCAACCAAACCAACATTTGCATCAATAAAACTGAGCCACACTTTCCAATCTGAACCAAACCAAATTAAAGACATTGCAGCAGAAACAACAGCAATTCCAACCAACACACCCACATAAATCAAGAATTCTTTAATGTATTGTTGCCAAACAAATTTCCGGGTTACCTTTTCCGCAAGTACATCGGCAAAATTCTCCGACAATGAAAAGTTCAGATCAGTTTTTAAGGCTTCATCCACAATTATTCCAGTATCAAATATATTTTCGTCCTTATGCATAATCCACAAAAATATTAGTTTTTTCTTTTTCCACCACTTTTTCGAGCTTCCCTTTTAATAATTTTCTTGCTCTCGACAAATAACTTTTTATGGTTCCCTCGGGCATTCCGGTTATTTGTTCAATCTCTTTGTACGAGAATTCTTCTAAATGATAAAGCGTTAATACCGTTCGGTAATTCACTGGCAAACTCTCAATCATTAACATTAAATAGCGTTTCGCCTCCTTCTTTTCTACCATTTTTTGATTCAACGAAGAATCTCTTTCAAAAGCAATAAGTGCAGGTTTTTCATCGTACGACTGTTCGCCACGCCTAATTTTTTGTCGCAAATGTGAAACACTCGTGTTGTATGCAATCTTTGCAATCCAGGTGGAAAGCCGCGATTCTCCACGAAAACGTTTCAATTGTTTGAACACTTTAATAAAAACTTCCTGGCTAATATCCTCCACTTCTTCCTGCCGCTGAATAATCCGCCCAACCACATGCAAAACAAGCCGTTGGTGTTTTCCAACCAAGAACCGGAATGCATTATTATTTCCATTTAAGATTTGTTCTACCAGTTCGGCATCATTCATAGCTATATCATCAGACTACGAAAGGTATTAAAATGTTGCAAATAAATTTTATTTTTTTTGAGTTCAACTTAAGAAATAGTAAAATCATAATTATTATCTTTTTCAAAAAAAACCAATACAATCTGCAACATTTTCTGAACTCACATAGTCAAACCCTCAGAAATCAAATTTAAAAACTAAAAGTTATGATGGGTGAAATTTTTATGGCAGCAGTTGTCTTTTTTGCAATCTACCAGGCAATTAAATTAGTATCAGAACATTTACTAAAAAGAAAACTAATTAAAGCCGAACAGTACGAGAAAGTTGGAATACTGGAAGCTCCAAAACCAAGTTCTGATGAAGAAAACAAATATCCTTCTCTAAAATGGGGGCTTGTGGCATTTATGTCTGGATTAGGTTTTATCTTAATCGAAGTATTAAGAGTTATAAATCCTGATTTAATAAATTATCATGATGCAGTATTACCGATTGGGATTATATTGGTATTTGTTTCACTTGGGTTCTTAATTTACTTCTTTATTATGAACGGGAAAAGAAAGTAAACAGTCTCAATATTCAGTAAACAGAAATAAGAAAGTGCCATTCGATAAAATATTGGATGGCACTTTTTTTACCCATGGCATTTCGAATGACAACAAAATTTAAACAAACTCATACTCACCAATCTGCTGAAATCCTCTTAAAAAATCCTCAACTTTCATCCGCTTTTTACCTGCAATTTGCAAATCGGTAATTTTTAACCATCCCATTCCACAAGCAACATTTACAAACGTTTTCTCATCTGTTACAATAATTCCGGGTTCTGTATTTTCGTTTAAATTTATCTTTCCGGCAAAAAATATTTTTGTTTGAATTTCTTTCCCCGATTCTTTGTGAACCAAATTTGTCCATGCAGCCGGATATGGCGACAAACCCCGAATTAAATTTCGAATAGATTTTGAATCTTTTGTCCAGTCAATTTTACAATCTTCCTTAAATATTTTTGGAGCATGTTTTATTTCCGACTCACTCATAATTTCCGATTGCGAAACTGCTTTGGCATTTCCATCTGCAATTGCATTCACAGTTTCAACTACTAATTTTGCACCAATATCCATCAATCGGTCATGAATATTACCTACAGTATCATTTTCGCTAATTACAATTTCTTTTTTGAAAAGAATTTTCCCTGTATCAATCTTTTGGTCCAAAAGAAAAGTAGTGACACCGGTTTTTGTTTCACCATTTATAATTGCCCAATTTAATGGCGCGGCACCCCTATATTGTGGTAATAAAGAACCATGCAAATTAAACGTCCCTAACTTTGGCATATTCCAGACTACTTCCGGCAACATTCGAAAAGCAACTATCACTTGCAAATCGGCTCTCAATAATTTTAGTTCTTTTAAAAATTCAGGGTTTTTCAATTTATCAGGTTGAAGTACATTCAATTCTTTTTCAACTGCGTATTTTTTTACCGCCGATTCATTTATCTTTTTCCCCCGTCCGGCAGGTTTGTCGAGCGCAGTAATAACCCCAACAACATTGTATCCACCCTCTATTAGTTCTTGCAAACTTGCAACTGCAAAATCAGGCGTTCCCATAAATATTATCCGAAGTTCTTTTCCCTGCATTGTTTTATATCTTTTTAATCCCTTTTCTCAAAACCGTATTTCCTTTTTGCGCTGTTGGATGATACGGACAATTCCGACAACCATTGGAGCAACAGTATCCCCGACGAACCAAAAATTCTTCTGTCATTACCCGATAACCATTTTCCATAGAAAAATCTTTTCCTTCTAAAAGACCATCACTAAAACTATCCGAATTACCAAAAATGTCATCGAAATACCCCATGTTTAATTTTACACCAAAACTAAACATTATCTTTAAAAATTATATCGTTCTACTTTTAGATATTCAATATACTAAATAGGAATGTAATTAAAGTAAAATATGGGTATAGAAAAAGACTACCTAATGCGTCAACTAATGATGTTGTTCGAGGTCATTCATAAAATTCTTGGTTATCGCAAAAAGGGTGAAAAAGGTAAAGCATTGGATGAAATAAAATATTTTTATGAATGTTTAAAAATTGATATAGATATTAATTCAATGAAAATTGAAAAGTTGATTGAGTTCCTCGAAAAAGACAAAAACCTAAATAATGAACAAATTGAGATGCTTGCTTTTGTTCTAAAAGAACAAGGGGAACTTTCTGAAATAACAGAAACTAAATTGGATTTTTTTAGAAAATCATATTTTCTATTGAATAAAGTTGAGCTGGAAAGTGTTACATTTTCGATGGATAGACAGATGAAGCTATCAGAATTAAAAGAATACCTAAATTGAAAAATAGCTTAAACAGACCGATTGAGGCGAGTGTTTTCTTTAAAGGAAAAACAAAGCAATTCCCGCAACTGTAATAATGGCTCCAATAATTTCTTTCCAATTTACTTTTTCTTTAAATAAAATAATGGCTGGAGCAATAATTAAAACCGGTGAAATTCCCATTAACGTTGCAGCAATGCCAGCCTGGGTATTTTGAACTGCAAGAAGCGAAAAAGAAACGCCTAAAAATGGTCCAAAAAATGCGCCCAAAGTTATTCTTTTCATGGCCGAAGAATGTTGAATTGCAGACCAAACTTTCGACCACCTTTTCATAAAAAAGAACATAATAGTGAAGCCCACCACACCGGTTAAAACACGAATTTGTGACGCCGAAAAAGCATCGTATTCTCCCATCCCTTTTTTGCTGATAACCAATCCGGCAGCCTGCCCTAATGCACCACCCATTGCAAGTAATATTCCTGTAATGGGATAACTCGATTTAATCCTTTTTACCGTCTTTCCGTTTTCCTCAGTTTTTTCACGCTTTAAAATCACAATCACAATTCCGCTCATTGTTACTGCCATTCCCAGCCAACTCATTGGAGACAAAACTTCACCTAAAAGTATCCAACCAATAAAAGCTGCAAAGGGAGGTGCAAGAGCCATCATTAACATTGCAATTCGTGCACCAATAATTACAAAAGCCTGAAATAAAAGCAGGTCTCCAATTACAAAACCCACTAATCCGGAAAGCGCTAACCATTTCCATTGATAAAGAGTAGCATCGGTTGGAAAGAAAAAACCGCGGGCAATCCAGCTATAAATACCAATAAAGAAGAAGGCCATTACCAGTCGGATTAAATTAACCGAAAGCGAACCAACTTTTTTCCCTGCCGATTCAAAAGCCAAACTGGTAACTGTCCAGAAAACGGCTGTTAAAATACCTGCTATTTCACCAAAATGATTTTGCATAATTAGGTGGCAAAAATAACAATTAGAACCAATAAAAAAAGCCTTTCTACAGAATGCAAAAGGCTTTACTTAGCACATTTAATCTGTCGTTATTTATCTAAAAATTCAGCAACAGTTTCACGAAGCTCAGCTTCACGTTTATTTTTTGCAATAATTTTACCGGTTTTGTCAACTAATAAACTCGATGGAATAGAGTTAACTGCATACAATTGAGCGGCTGCATTTTGCCAATATGCCAAATCAGAAACGTGCTCCCATGTTAGCTGATCGTCACTAATTGCTTTTAGCCATGCATCTTTGTCGCGGTCGAGCGAAACGCCAAATACACTAAAACCTTTATCTTTATAATCGTTGTAAACTGCTACCACATTTGGATTTTCTGCTCGGCAAGGACCACACCAGGCAGCCCAAAAATCTAACAGTGTTAATTCGTTTTTAGAATAGATGTCGGAGAATTTTATTGGATTTCCATCTACATCATTTTGAGTAAAATCCGGAGCAATTTGACCAACTGCAACGGTTTTTAATTTTGTTATCCTTGCTTTTAAATCAACAATGGATTGAACCATTTCCAGTTTAGGGTCAATTGCATTCACCAAGGCATCTAACTCATCTACTTCTTTCCCATACTGAATTCTCGATAGAAAATAGGGTGTAACATACGAAGCCGGATTTTCTGTTACAAAATCTTCCTGCATTACGCCGGTGCTTTCGTAAAGTACATTTACCTGTTCCATTAATTCGCTGGCTGTTGCAGTATCTCCTTCAGCATTTGCAGCTCGAGATTCCTGATATAAAGCCATATATTTTTCACTTATTTCCAATATTTTAGAATTAACAGATTCGTACTCGTCGTGGGTTACCGAACCTGAAACTTTTACAAGATTAATAGAATCCGCTTTTCCTGTAATTGTCATTTTAGCATTTTCAACAAAAACCATAGTTTTTGCACGTTGCCCAACAACAGATAAATAATAGTCGCCCGGAAAATCAACTTCTCCTTCAATAATCGCAATTCCTTCCACAACATCTGCCGAGTCAACCGGAATCCATTCCCCTGAAATTCGTTGTTCTAATAAAATCTGACCTTCTGCTCCTTCGAGAGATACATCTATTTTAAATCCTGTTTGTTGTGTACAAGCGAACAAAGCAATTGCTAAAACTAAAATTAAATACTTTTTCATTTTTAAAATTTTTATTATACCCGATTTTTATTTTGCCCCGAAGATAAACATTCATTTGAATAATCAGTAAACATTTGAAAGATCCAAGCTTCAAACTGATATATATCAACTAACTACAAAGAGAAACTCTAATCATCTGAATTGAAATATTATAAAAAAAAATAACGTTTTCCAAAAATATAGTAAGTGCTGCTATAACCGGATTTACAGAATAAGATGCTGCAAAACAGGCAAAAAGAGCAAAGATTATTTTCAGTAAAATGTAATTTCGATTTACAATTAACTCCTATGAATATTGCTAAAATAGTAATCAATGAAAAAATTTAAAATACCCCATTTTTTAACATTATTAGTAGGAATACTCATTACAACTTCGTGTATAAATATTTATTGTGATTGTGATAGTAGCTGTGAAAATGAATCGGAACAAAATAATAACCAAATAATTCTTCAACCAGAT
>Ga0307988_1002021_pt1 | contig 10559 bp, 11 predicted proteins | sample EllFjometagen183_FD_203166 | JGI IMG/M metagenome (GOLD analysis project Ga0307988, IMG submission 203166) | Marine microbial communities from Ellis Fjord, Antarctic Ocean - #183 | ecosystem: Environmental > Aquatic > Marine > Unclassified | place: Southern Ocean | collected 2014-10-08 | reverse complement strand
ACACTATCAGAAACCTATCGTGAGCCATTTAAGCGATTCTGAAAGCGTTTAAATCTATTTTTGCATATAGGGCTATTAATCAGCAAGGTCGCTTTAGAGGTCTTTTTGGTAGTTTATTGCTTTACTGGTAGTTTATTGCTATACTGGTAGTGTATCTTAATTTTCTTTTATCTCAAGCTAGCCACAAAATAACTGGTAGTGTATTGGTAGTGTATTCCGATTTTTCTATTAAAGACAGTGATAGCCTAAGGAGGACTTTCGAGGGAAAAATGGTAGCGGGGGCAAGAATCGAACTTGCGACCTTCAGGTTATGAGCCTGACGAGCTACCTCTGCTCTACCCCGCGACGTGGTGCTGAATAATCTTCATTATTACAGAACTCTTAGTATAACCTCAAATCTATATATTGCAAATGTTAATTTTTATTTTTTTAGTATTTCCCTTATGGAAACAGAATAAATTAACCATTTACCCTCGTTTAAGCGTAGTTTGCAGCTTAATTCTTTATAATCGTCAATGGACTTCCCGCGTTTGGTTAAGGCATTTATTGAGCCTGTGAAATCCGCTTGCGCGGTTTCTGGAGATATTATGGATACTTCGATGTCATGTGCTGCAAACTTGACACGTTTAAACAATGTGCGGTAACGCATTGAATTGCTGGATATTTGAACTGGAGTATAAGTGCCGGAAAATGATGATACTCCGATTTGAAACTTACAGCGCGGAGCGAAAAAAGATTCCAGTCTTTTACTTTTTATCAAGCCGGTACTGAGTTTATCCCCAGAAGATTTTGATGCCTTTGCCAGAAAATTTGTTAATTGATCTTTAATTTGTTCTTTGGGTGTTTTTTCATCTGCAAGATTGACTATAACTATTAAAACAATGGCCAGGACAAGTGCAATTACGATATACAGGAAATGTTTTTTATTGAGTTTTACCACAAAGGAGCTCCGTTTATATATTTTTTCTTTATTTCACCAAATTTATGTTTACGTATCGACATTGAACGGTTATCTCCTATAACATAGATGTGCCCAGGCGCGATTGTTTTAGGGCGCAAATTCCAGTCGCAGGGGTTTTTGACATAGTCTTCTTTTTTAGCGCTGCCGTTGAGGTAGAGAGTTCCATCTTTTATGGAAATAGTGTCGCCGGGCAGGGCGATAATCCTTTTCAATAGTGAAAGGTCTTTGGTAAACCTGATGATTACAATATCACCGCGTTTTGGTTCAGAAAAAAGGTATTTTCCACGCCAGCAAAAGGTAAATCCTCTGCGGAAATATGTTGGCTCCATGCTTGCGCCGACGATAATTTCCGGTATCAGGACAAAGCTGAAAATCACATATCCGACAGCGATAATAGTAATGATTCGCACCAAGAATGGTCCGTTAAGTTTTGGAACGTAAAAATGCGAAATTGCTTCCGAAGCGGATTCCCCTCGGTGCGGACGCCAACATTCAAGATATAATTTTAATAATTTCTTAAACATAATATATAATACATCTTTTTACGCAATAATCCAAGAATTTTACTATAAGCTTGCTATTTTTGACTTAAAGACGTAAATTATATCTACTATTAAGAAAAAGAAGGAACGTTTTGATGTCAGATAAATTAAAAACAATCATGGAAGAGCTGGACAAGGGAAATATTGATATATTTACTGCTTTGTCGCGAGTATCAGAGTCGAAAGGAATTGAAAATACAGGTTGCGCTCGGATTGACCATGGTCGTAAAGGTCGTTGTGGTTTCCCTGAGTTTATTTATGGTGCCAGCAAAACGATTGAACAGCTTTGCGAAATCGTTCCGGCGCTGATAAAAAAGAAAAGCCCGGTATTGGTTACCCGGCTTGATGCTGACAAAGGCGAAGCTTTGAAGAAGAAATTTCCTCAAGGTGAATATGATAAATTAGCCCGAATTTTTATTATCCGACAAGAAGCTGACAAGCATGGCAATGTTATAGTTCTGACAGCTGGGACTTCTGATTTGGATGTCGCGTTGGAGGCAAAATATACTTTAGAAAGCTGTGATGTCGGAGTAACTATGATTAGTGATGTCGGGGTTGCTGGTTTACATCGTCTACTCGGGGAAGTCGAGAGTTTTCAGAAAGCTGACGCGATAATCGTGGTTGCCGGTATGGAAGGAGCTTTGCCGAGTGTGGTTGGTGGTTTGGTGAGTTGTCCGGTGATCGCGGTGCCAACGAGTGTTGGATATGGCGCGGCATTTGACGGGATCGCGGCTTTGTTGGGAATGCTCAACAGCTGCGCCAGCGGCGTGACGGTGGTTAATATTGACAATGGTTTCGGTGCAGCCTGTGCCGCGACACGAATAATAAATGCTAAACGATGAAGAATACTGCGGATTTCAGCATTGGCGTAATTTCTTTATTTAAAGGTTTTAAGCTATTTTTGAGTAAGCCTCGCTATTGGCATTTTGTTGTATGGCCTTTGCTTTTCAGTATTATTTTATATGGCTTGGGTTTCTGGCTGTATTTTGCATACCTATATCCATTCTTAATAAGTTTCCTACCTGAAGCAACGGAACATTCCGCATGGTGGAGCTGGGTGATTTATCCATTGCGCTGGTTGGTGAACATTTCTGTTGTGCTGTTCGGACTTATGATTACTTTGCTGACAGTAACGACTTTGTATTCGATGCTCGCCGCTCCATTTTTTGACCGCATGACTTTGAATATGGAGAAAGATTATTTTTCTTTCGAGGAGCCGGAACAAAGAAAAAGAGAAGCTGTTTTATATTTTGGCAGTTCGATTTTAAATGCTTTAATTTTGAACATGCAAACGCTGTTCTGGGCAATTGTACTCTTCCCCTTAAGTTTTTTAATGCCTTATATAGGGGTGATAATATACATTTTAGTTGTGAGTTATTTCCTTGGTTTATCGTTTTTACAGTACAGCGTTGAACACCGCGCAATGAGCCGTGCTGAGTTCAAGGAAAGCTTAAAAGGCAATCGCTTCAAAGTTTTAGGTTTTGGAACAGCGGCATATTTTTTATTGTATATTCCTTTACTGGCAATTCCTCTATTACCTATAGCGACAACTGGCGGAGTGGTATTGTTTAATAAAGAGTTCTGCAAGCAAGAATAATCTTTCTTTATTGATTTTCTACCTTTTGTACAGTATATTTATTTTATTGTAGTATTTTTATTCACCATAAACAAAGGAGTAAATCATGCCAGATCAAATGACAACTATTGAAGCATTAAGAGCGTTTTTTATGTGGTGTTCCGTGATTAATGGAGGAATGTTAATATTTTCATCAATATTCATAATGACCGCATCAAATTTGACTTTTGCTACGCACAGTAAATGGTTTAAAATATCCCGTGAATCCTTTGACGTGGCGATGTATTCATTTCTTGGCTTATACAAACTAGCATTTTTAGTTTTTAATCTTGTTCCTTATCTGGCTCTCTTGATTATTGGAGACAATGTTGCTTAGTAACTTGGTTTTGAGATAAAAATCATAAGAATATCCAATTAAAAATAGATATAGATACAGCAGAGTAATATTGCAATAATAATAGTGCTTTACTGGTTTTTATGTTTTTATACGGTATTTTAAATATTAAATTACTTAATCATTTAAAAAGGAGAGCGAAATGATTGGAAACACAGCTGATTATTTAGTCGGAATCCCATCAATTGATATTCAACACGAACGTTATGTAGAATTAATCAAAAAACTTCTGCTTGCTTATGGCAAAAAAACCTTGAATAAAAGTAATATTGTTGATTATATTGATGAAATCAATGTTTATGCTTTAGAACATCTTGACACAGAAGAAGCTCTAATGCGAGCAGAAAAATATCCATTTTATGAAAAACATTTGGAAAAACATAATGTATTTCGTGGAATGCTTGATAAGTTCATAGAAGAGTTGGAAGCAGATGAAATAGATATTGATGATTATGTAAATCGTCTCTGTGACACCCTTATCTCCTGGTTTAAGGCAGAACTGCTAAGAGATGATGTTGTATTGGCTAGATATCTTAAAAAGAGAGGGGTTGGACAATCTTAATTTAATGGAGAAACAAGCAATGAAACGACTATTGCTAATTATTTTTATGGCGTTTGGAGTTTGTCAATCTGTACACGCGCACTGTCAGATACCTTGTGGAATATATGATGACAATGCACGTGTTGAAGCTATGCTTGAAGATGTTGCTACGATAACAAAATCCGCAAAATCAATTTCAGCATTGAGCTCCAAGACTGACTCTAAATCGAAAAATCAATTGACCCGCTGGGTGACTAATAAAGAAAAGCATGCCCAGAATATTATTTCCACGATCAGTGATTATTTTTTGACGCAGCGAGTCAAGCCAAGTCAAAAAGATTATGTTGAACGTTTGAAAAAACACCATGCGGTAATTATCGCGGCAATGAAAGCCAAGCAAAATGTTGATCTTAAATACGCTAAAAACCTAGAGAAATGTGTCAAGGCTCTACTGGCTTACTATCCAGAACACAATAAAACAAAAGGAAAAACAAATGTTAAACGTTAGTCTGAATGAAGAACAAGGTATTGCTATTCTGGAACCAAACGGCGAGTTAATGAAAAGTGATTTTGAGTCAGCTGCAAAAATAATTGATCCTTATATTGAAAAATCTGGAAAACTGAATGGTCTCATTATACATGTGAAATCATTTCCGGGATGGGACTCATTTGGCGCATTAGTAAAACATTTGAAATTCGTCAAGGAACATCATAAAAATATATCTTGTGTCGCTTTTGTGACTGACTCTCCGGTTGGAGGCTTTGCAGAACATGTCGCAAGTCATTTCGTCAGCGCGGCAATCAAACATTTTTCTTATGATCGCCTGCAGGATGCGGAAAGTTGGATAGCAGGCTGCGCTAAATGATCCTTTATCTTGACGGAGACGCTTTCCCGAATCCACTGAAAACTATTTTATTCCGGGCTATTGAACGGCTTTCCATAAAAACATTTGTGGTAGCTAACAAGCGTATCAATATCGGGGAATCTCCAAATATCAGCTATATTGTTGTCAGTTCCGGCCCAGACGAGGCGGATAACCGCATTGTCGAAATGGTCAAAGAAGGTGATTTAGTCATAACCGGGGATATTCCATTAGCTGATCGTGTCATCACTAAAAACGCCCATGCTATCAACCATCGGGGAGAACTCTATACTACTGTCAATATTAAAAACCGTTTAGCAATGCGCAATTTAATGCAGGAAATGCGTGACATCGGTATGCCGACCAAAGGACCCGCGCCTTTCAACCAAAAAGACGCGCATGAGTTCGCCAATCAATTAAATAAGTTTCTCACCAAATACGCTATTTAAACAATGGATGAGTTTTCAGTTCTTTGATTCCGGCTAAAGGTCTGTCGCAAGCAGTGTCACGGCAAATATATACTGTTGCTTTGCCATCAATCATTGTTTGCGCTTTGGTATAAGGTGCAATCTTGATAATTGCCGCATTGTCTTTGACAGGGCGCAAGACTACTACTTTCTCGGGCAAATACAGTTGATTTACAGTCTTGATAATTTCTTTAGTTTCGGCAGCTTCAGCTTTGCCGGAGATGACAATTTCATAAGCTGGACCTTCAGCAAAGAGCAGGGCGCTCATAGTGCCTGCAAACTCTGAAGGTGCTTGACTTAACATTTTACCATAAGCCATGACTATAGCATCCGCAAGTTTCTCATATTCAGTTTTTCCGGTCAAGCGTGAAAGCTTCAAAAGATTCATAATCATTACAGAATTTCCTGAAGGAGTAGCACCACCGTAAATTTCTTTAGGACGCATTAAGAGTTTTTCGCCATAGTCAGGCGTCATGAAAAAACCGCCATTTTCTTTATCGTAAAAATGCTTCAGTAAAATATCATTAAATTTCAAGGCCACTTGCAGATATTTGACTTCAAAGGAAGCTTCATAAAGTTCAAGTAAGCCTTGAATCATAAAAGCGTAATCGTCAAGCTTGCCGTCAAAAGCTGCATGTCCGTCTTTCCAACGGTGCAAAAGCCTGCCTTTTGAATCAGTCATATCAGACAATATAAAATCAGCGGCATTCTTAGCTGCCTTCAGGTATTCTTTTGACTCAAAAACCCGTGCTGCATGTGCCAGTGAAGCAATCATTAATCCATTCCAGTCAACGAGTATCTTAGTATCTTTCAATGGATGAATACGAAGTTTTCGCAGCTTGAATAGCTTAAGTCTTATTTTTTCAAGCATAAATTTAAAATCAGGATAGCTCATCCCAAGTTCTTCAGCGACTGTATGGAGAGGCTTTTTCAAGTGTAAAATATTTTGTCCGGTTTCTTCCTTAGTAGCTTCATCCAGATAATTACCGCCAGACTCGATGTTGTAAAGTTTTTCAATAAGCGCAAATTCTTTTTTGCTCAATATTTCAGTCAGTTCTTTTTTGCTCCAAACATAAAATTTACCCTCTTCTCCCTCGCTGTCAGCATCTTCAGCGGTATAAAAACCGCCATTTGCGGCAGTCATGTCGCGCAGGACATAGCTGTATATTTCTTGTGCGGTTTCCTGATAAGTTTTTCTGCGAGTTGCTTGATAAGCTTCGACATAAGTTTCGGCAAGCATAGCCTGATTGTAGAGCATTTTTTCAAAATGCGGAATTAGCCATTCAGAATCAGTTGCGTAACGATGGACACCAAAACCGATTTGATCGTAAATTCCGCCATTTCTAATTTTGCGCAAAGTAAATTCTACCATCCGCAAAGCTTCTTTGTCCTTGCTGCGCCGCCAGTAACGCAGGAGAAAATTCATTTTTGATGGATTTGGAAATTTCGGAGCTCCACCAAAGCTGCCGTTTTTAGGATCGAAAGACGCAGTGATTCCTTCAAATGCCCGTTTAGGCAAAGCTCCGACTGCAATCGGCCCGGCTGGTTGACTAATGATATGTTTGCGCAGAGCTGCGGCAATTCTATTTGCGGATGTTTCAATTTCCTGTCGTTTTGTCTTCCATGCTTTTTCGATATTAGGAATCAATTCAAGCATGCCGGCACGCCCGAAACGACTTTCTCTCGGGATATAAGTTGCGGCAAAAAACGGTTTTTGATCGGGCGTCATGATAATAGTTAAGGGCCATCCGCCGCTGCCGGTGAGCATGGAGCAGACTTTCATATAAATACTGTCAATATCAGGACGTTCTTCACGGTCAAGCTTGATATTAACGAATGCCTTATTCATTAATTTCGCGACTTTCTCATTTTCAAAGGACTCTCGTTCCATGACATGGCACCAGTGACATGTGGCATAACCGATAGATAAAAATATAGGTTTATCTTCTTTTTTAGCTTTAGCAAATGCAGCTTTGCCCCAGGGATACCAGTCTACAGGATTATGCGCATGCTGCTGTAAGTAAGGGCTTTTTTCATTTATCAAATGATTTGTATATTTATGCACTTTGCCTTCTCCTGCAACACTAGAATATTGTAAGATAAAAATAACAGCGATAATTAGAACTTTAAATATTTTCATAAAGCATACTCCCTATATACTACTATAATACAAAGCAATATGCGAAATTGCAAATTTTTTACTTTTTGACTAGTATTTCTGTATCGGAATCTATGCCGGAAACTATTCTTAATGTGTTTGGTTTTGGACCATCTACAGTTCTAACTAAGATCTTTGACACTTCTTTTTTGTGTGTTATGGTCAGGTATTCAAGTTGACCGATACGGGTTATGGCTGAGGATGGAACGATGTATGCCTTTTCTTTTCCAAGTTTTAATTCGACAGTTCCAAACATTCCCGGCATTAGGCCTTTGATATTTTCTTTGATGCATATTTTGATTAAAAATGTGCGACTGCCGGGATCTACTGCAGGAACTATTTCACTTACAGCTCCTGAAAATGAACGTTTGAGTGATTCAACATTAAACTTGATAGTATCTCCGATTTTTACAGATTTGACCAGTGATTCGCGTAATGGCACATAGAGCATCAGTCGCGATGCGTCAAATATTTTCATGATAATATTTCCGGGGCTGGCAAGGTCTCCGGGGTCATCCATACGGTCTGAAACTATACCGTTCATGGGACTTTTTATAGCGGCATAAGATAAATTCGCCTGAGCTTGGCGAACAGCTTGCTTGGCGGCTTTTTCGCGCGCCATAGTAGACCTGAGTACCTGTTCCGCTTGTTCGAAAGTCTTCTTTGGGATAACATTTCTTTCTAATAATATTTTTTGTCGTTTATAGCTTTTTATCGCCAGTTGGAGAGCTGATTTAATTACCTTAAGGTTTTCCGCCGACTCACTTTCTGCGGCGCGTAAATCGCTGTCATCAAGTTGAATCAGGATTTCTCCTTTCTTTACGGAATCACCGCTTCGTCGGGTTATTTTTGTTATTCTGGCAATTATGCGCGGTGATAATTCTATCTCATCCCGGCTTCTGACCGTACCAACAGTTTTATATATTATAGGAATCTCTGTTTTTGTTAACTTGAACAGTTTAGCATTGCTTTTTGCTTGGCTTAAAGTTTTTTCGCCGGGGCTTATCATGCCGGAGCGGAATGTCCCGGTCTGGTATAATATGACAGCGATAATTATCAGTGCGGCAGCGATAATTGCGGCAATTTTAATTAATTTTTTCATTTAGAAATCTCCTGTTTATTTGAATTTACCAGCATATATATAGTAGGAATGACCAGCATTGTGAAGAAGGTGCTGGCGATAAGACCAAAGATTAAAGCCCATGCAAGGCCGGAAAAAACTGGATCCAGTGTAATTGGCCACGCGCCCATCATAGTAGTTATCGCGGTAAGCAGTATCGGACGGAACCTGACCGCGCCGCTTTCGATAATGGCTTGTCGTAAAGGTGTGCCTTTCTGGATGGCTTCTTGTATAAATTCAATAAGCACAATACTATTGCGGATAACAATGCCGCCAAGCGCGATCATGCCGATCATGCCGGTAGCGGTGAAGAATATCGGATCGGAAAATCCGGCGACTTCGTGTCCCATTACAAGATTGAGCAAATAGAATCCGGGAGCGATACCAATAATTGTCAAAGGAATAGCACACATGATAATTAGAGGCATTACAATGCTGTTTGTTTGAACAATCAGAAGTAGAAAGATTCCGATCATGGCAATACCAAAAGCTATTCCCAAATCGCGGAATACACGAAGAGTAACTTCCCATTCACCCTCGCCAGCCCATTCAGCCCTGATGCCTTCCGGCAAAGGCTTGCGGCGCAGAGTGTCCCACATTACTTTGAGGATTAATTCGCCGGGAGCTCTGCCCGCGCATTCGGCGGTGACAAAAACAACACGTTCAAGATTCTTGTGAAAGATTGCTTGTTCTGATTTTTTCTGAATAAAAGCTCCGAGTTCTGAAAGCTGAACCATTTTTCCGTCATTTCCCTTCATCCAAAGTCTTTCAAGGCGTTTAGTATTGAACCTGTCCTCATAAGGAAGCTGTAAATAAGCGTAAAGTGGCGTGCGTTCATAAGGCATTCTTATCAATGCTGCATTGTCGCCCTTAAGTGCTGTTGTGAGTGTGGAGGTGATTTGCGCCGGGGTAATTCCATGTATAGATGCTTTGTCACGATTGATTTTGAATTCCAGGCGTCTATGCGGAGTTTCAGACATATTGTCAATCTCTACAATATGTTTTGGATCGCTTTCATGCAAACGGTCTTCGAGCACCTCGGCTCCGGCAATCAATTCACTATACTTGTGTTCAGCTTTGCCGTAGACTTCAACTGTAATTGTTGATATTACCGGAGGCCCCGGCGGTACTTCCACGATATTAACTATCGCGCCGTTCTTTTTAGCTATTTCAGTTATGCGTTTGCGGATGCGCAGTGCTATCGAATGACTTTGCTGCGAGCGTTTTGTTTTGTCTGCCAGATTGATTCTGATGTCGGCGTTGCTGGACTCCCGCCGCATACCGTAATGCCTGACTAAACCGTTGAAGTCAATCGGCGCGTTAATACCGATATAAGCTTGATAGTTATCAACTTCATTTACTGTTGAAAGGTATTGTTCCAGTTCATCAACGACTTTATAAGTATTTTCAAGAGAAGTTCCTTCCGGCATATTTACAACTAACTGCAATTCATTTTTGTTGTCAAAAGGTAACATTTTTAAAGGAACCTTGAACAGCATCAAAGCTACTGACCCGAGGAGTAAAATCAGTACTCCACCCAAAAGCATCCAGGCGTTGTGCCGCTTGAGGAATGGTTTTATCAAAGAAGCATAAAGTTTTTTCACCCACTCCGGCGTAACATCACCATCTTTGTTTTCTGTTGATACTGTGTTGGCTTTATTTTTTAATAATTTATAAGACAGCCACGGGACAAATGTCAATGCGCAAATGGTGGAAAAAGTAACCGTCAAAGGTACATTTATCGCCATTGGTCCCATATACGGTCCCATCATGCCGGTAATGAAAAACATCGGAGTAAATGAGACAATAATCGCCAGTGTGGACATAATGACCGGAGGAATAACTTCCTTGACCGCCGCCAGTGTGGCGTGGAATGGATCAAGTACTCCCATACGGATATGGCGTTGAATATTATCAACGTTGGTAATCGGATCATC
>Ga0307988_1002020_pt1 | contig 10565 bp, 9 predicted proteins | sample EllFjometagen183_FD_203166 | JGI IMG/M metagenome (GOLD analysis project Ga0307988, IMG submission 203166) | Marine microbial communities from Ellis Fjord, Antarctic Ocean - #183 | ecosystem: Environmental > Aquatic > Marine > Unclassified | place: Southern Ocean | collected 2014-10-08 | reverse complement strand
GGAAAAAGAAAATGCATATTTGTACAGACACCCAATTTTTTTGCAGTCTGCATCGTGATCCACTGCTTCATCCCCCTGGACTGAATACCAATCCATTCAGGTATCATTGGATTGTCCGGCACTGCTTTCAAAACAGACACCAGTGCATCCATCAGGTTTTCCATTTTATTGCTTTTAAAGATATTAAACAAAAATTATATCTCCCAATTTTACACGTTTTTGCCACCTTATCAGACCCTGAAACGTCAATCAAACGCATTTATTTTCTGATTTGATTTATTGTCTCCAATAAACCGAACCCTAACGTTGCATAAAAATTTTATAAAAAAGTAACTTCTCAATAATCCACTGTCCATTTTTGAACCATGAATTGCTCAGCAAATAATCTGTGGGCTGCCATTAATTTTTTTATATTAATAACTTGAATTAGGAAGGATGGATTTTATTCAGCTTGTCAGGAAATAAAGTTGAACGAGGCTTTTCAGTGAGCGCGGCTTTTTGCGCTCCTCTGTAAGTCCAAGGTCATTTGAAGCTGATATTACTCTTAATTTTGATTTTACCTGGAATAGCTGTAACTGCACCATTTTGATTAACAATTTTTGATTGAAAACTTTTTTTCTTCGTTCCAGGCATCCATGTGGCCAAAAGTTGAAAAGCAAATCCAACCATTATTAGTGCGAGTCCTAGACTCGACATTCTAGAAAAGAATTTTTTTCGATTTTTGACTTCTATATTTAGTTCAACTACGGTTTTTCCAGACTTATCAATTGGAGTGGCATCCTCAAGGCCCAATGATACGCCTTTAGAGTGTTCTGGTTGGGGTGGCCCCCAGATAAAAATAATTAAAACGCCTAAAATTCCCAGTATCAGTCCAATAGTATTAAGGATTTTCGGATCAAAGCCCACTCTGCCTCCCTATTTTTCACACACAATGTACTCTTCAGCATCCGCGGCTTTTTGCGATCTGCTGAAAGAGATGGTTAATTGATATCCTCTGCTTGGTTCTGATAGTCAATATTTCTAATATTATTAAACGCTCACAAATATGATCCAACAAAATTATTTTGAAGCATTAAGTGTTATGTCTCCCGAATTTATCCCTAATTTGTTTGGAGGCTAGTTAAAAGTCCATTCTCAAAGTACAAATAATGCCCCCTATAAATCCACTGTTCATGTACACCCCAACTTCCGATTGATTTGTTAATTTTATTAGGTTTTCCCCAAGAGACACTGACCTGTTCACTATTCATACCAATTTTTATTTTACCTTCTTTTATTAATGTCATTATTTTTTCACCCCATTTATCTGGAATTGGATTTTTTGTGTAATAATGAACTAATATACTCTGCACACCTATTTTAGTTTTGCCATATCTAACATAACCTATTTCACCATCTTCACTCTGAATTTTTAGATAAAAAGGATTACCAGTATAAGTGCTCCCATATACAAATGGAACAACTTCAATGACTCTAACATTTTGGAATTTTTTAAAATTAGTCCATTGACTCTCACCATCAACAAAGATATTTTTGAAAACATATGGTTTTTCTTCTGTAGAGTTATTTTCCTTGATTTTATTTAACCATATTGAACTACCAACTAACTTGTTTGCGACTTCATAATCATCAATAAAATATGTATCATCTATAAAACCCCATTCAAAATCATTTCCATCTTTCTTAATAATTCTTTTACCATCATGAAGCTTTACAACCCAAAACTTATACCCCTTTTTATCTACTATTATGCCATCCACAAATCCACTTTTCCCCACGAGTTCATTGTATTTAAGAGTAGAATAGCCTTTCAACTCTTTCCAACCTCCAGTACAAAAGTATTTTTGGAGTGATTCGCTGATTTGACTGAATATTATTTGTTTACCATCCCATTCAGATTTCATTTGATGAATTGGGCTTTCAGGTGCCCTTGTTAAATCATACGTCGTGGCACACGAAAAAAGAAATAATAATAATAAAACAACTCTTTTCATTTTATGAACTCCTTTCTCAAATATAAGAACCGAATTATGGTAGCTTCGGCGGGACCCTTCGGTTATCCGCTACAAGCTGTGATTAGCCACACAGGCTATTGTTCATTTTGTCTTTCCAAAAAATTGTCGCACAAATCGGAACAATTTTTTGAGGTCTAATCCAATTCCAAATAGATTCGGCTTCAATTCTATTGGAAAGGAGTCTGACCTTTTTTCTATCGCAATTTTATTGAGAGCTTCCAATTGACTTTTCATACGTGCTGTTAATTTTAACTTAGCCCGCTGAAACATCGGACCTTGCTTGGCAAGTTCTTTTTCCCATTCAAATTCGCCCCCACTCCTTGGTATCCGGATAAAACTATGCTTATTCCTTGGATGTCTATAGTAGAAAAGCTCAACTTTATTTATTAATATTGAACCATCTTTATTTGCTTTCACGAGCAGTGAATTAGGTTTGCTATTTTTTTCAGAAAAGACGTAGAAATCCCTTTCTGGATGATCAAACATAAGTGATATCAGTTCGTTTAGTGCTCCTTCTGATTGAATATCCTTGTTTTCAAATCTGTGATACTTAATTACTTCCACTTTGTCTGGAAGAATATCAAAATTAGCAGACATAGGACGTCCTTTTAAAATTAGAACGTTGTTTCGCAACGAGTAATTGTGCAGTTCTGTTTATTGTGTAAATTTAAATAATGCCGACTATATAATTTAAAACATAGATAACCATTTATTTACGTTTAGCTTACTGAAGTTCGGATGCTTTTTTTCCATTGTATGGCCCTTGATCATGATACCTAACATCTGTCAATATTTCTTCAGTAATCTCATACACAAATTCTCTTTTCCCATACCCTAAAGCCCGAAACAATTAATATACAACGATATGAAGATGATGAGCATGAATATCTTGAGATTGCAATTATACAGGTTAAGCTTAAAGAAAATTTCAGATATAAAAGGATAGGTGAAATCATTCAAAGAGCAATTCCATATCCTGTGATAATCGTTTTTAAACATGATTTGTCAATCGCTTTGAACCTGGCATTGAAAAGGATTAACCGTGCTGATCAAAATAAAATCATGGTTAAAGAATTTCATCATACTGATTGGATAAACCTGGAAAACCCGTTGGCACATGAAATAACATTTCTTGAAAATCTTGAAATTAAATCTTTTTCATATAACAATTTTTATGAATGGTATTTTGATTTTCTTCAAAGAGTAGTTGCCTTAAATTGCGCCCAGATTAGCGGTAATTATGAATTGAATCATCAAGAGCCAGGAATTGATCGGATAGATGAATTAGAGCAAATATATAATTTAGAACAAAAACAGACAGAATTACGCTCTGAACTGAAAAAAGAGACTCAATTCAGCAATAAAGTGGATTTGAACATGCAGATAAAAAAAATAAATCAACAGCTTGATGGACACAAATCAAGGATATAAAATTTTGGAGAACATTATGGAAAAACTTGATCCTAAAATTGATGGCAGTAGCAAAAATATTATTCAGGAAAATATTGATAAATTAAAAACAATCTTTCCCGACGTCTTTACAGAAAGCAAAGTTGATTTTGATAGACTAAAAGAAACTCTTGGACAATATATTGAAGACAATGAAGAGAGATACAGTTTCTCCTGGCATGGGAAATCCAGAGCCAGACGTATTTCCCAAACACCTTCAACCGGAACACTACGTCCTTGCAAAGAGGAAAGCAAAAATTGGGATACTACCCAGAACCTCTTTATTGAAGGGGATAATCTGGAAGTGTTGAAACTGCTTCAAAAGACATACCATAAAAAAGTAAAAATGATCTATATTGACCCTCCCTACAATACTGGAAGAGAATTCATTTATCCTGATAATTACAAGGATAATTTGGATACCTATTTAAAATACACAGGTCAGATTGACGATGAAGGCAGCAAATTTTCCAGTAATAGTGAGCAGTCTGGTCGATATCATACCAATTGGCTGAATATGATGTATCCAAGATTGAAACTGGCAAGGAATCTTCTTCGAGATGATGGGGTTATTTTTATTTCCATTGATGATAATGAACAAAGCAACTTAAAAAAAATTTGTGACGAAATTTTTGGAGAGGATAATTTCATCAATGGGTTGATTTGGAAAAAACGTGATGGTGCGCCCAATGACAGGAAAATGGGTTCTGTTCATGAACATATTCTTGTTTTTGGTAAAAACAAATCAAATACATCGAAAAAAACAAAAGCAGAAGAATCATTTAATCTTATGCCAAGAACAGATAAAGCAAATGCTCAATATAAAATTTTTAATGAACCTGATGGCCCTGACAAAAGAGGGCCTTTTAGGAAAATAGATGCTACTGCCACAGGAAAAGGGGGTAGGTTTGTTAAATCACTATATTACCCTATAGAGAATCCTTATACGAAGGAAATGGTTTATCCCCGAGATGGGACTTGTTGGCGGCACTCTAAAGAAAATATGGCCTTACTCCAAAAAGAACAACGTTTATATTGGGGTGTAAATGGAACAGCGAAAACCCCAATGAGAAAACTATTTCTTTCAGAAACAAAACAGGGAATGACAACGCCGTCAATCCTTCCAAATATGCCTTTTAATCAGCATGCTGCACGAGAAATCGAAATCATATTTGACCGAAAATCAATTTATGAAACACCAAAACCAGTTGATTTGATAAAATTATTTATTCAAATCGGGACTCAAAAAGAAGACCTTGTTCTCGATTTTTTTTCAGGTTCTTGTTCTACTGCGAATGCGGTCTTAAATATTAACAAAGAAGACAAAGGGACCCGTAGGTTCATAATGGTTCAGCTACCGGAACCTTGTAAGAAGGATTCAGATGCATTCAAAGCAGGGTATATAACCATTTCAGATATAGGGAAAGAACGAATCAGACGTGCAGGTGAACGAATTGTTGAAGAAAACCAGGACCAAGCAGACATAGAAAACATTGATATCGGCTTCAAAGTCTTTAAACTCGCTTCTTCCAACAGTAAACCCTGGGATACAGACTTTGATCATCTTGAAGATGCTCTTTGGGATTCAGTCAATAATATCAAAACTGATCGTACTGAAGCAGATGTGCTATATGAGCTCCTTCTCAAATATGGGCTTGACCTTACTTTACCTATTGAGGAAAGAAAGATCAGCGGGAAAACAGTATTTTCAATCGGGTTGGGTGCATTGGTGATCTGCCTTGATTCTGATATCACCATTGATGTCGTGGAAGGGATTGGAAAATTAAAACAGGAACTTGATCCAGAAATCATGAGGGTAGTTTTCAAAGATAGCGGGTTCAAAAATGACGTGGTCAAGACCAACGCTATTCAGATTCTCAAACAATACAACATTGAAGATGTAAAGAGTTTGTAAGGGAGCCCGCAAATGACACTAATGAAAATAAAATTTAATTCAGACCTTGCTTATCAAAAAGATGCCGTGGATTCCACCCTTGGGATATTTGAAGGACAGGAAATGCGACAGATTAATTTTTCAGTGCCCATTATAAAAAATGATGAGCAAATGGATCTCTTCAATAAACAATCAGATCTGGGAATCGGGAATAAACTGGAGCTTCTACCTGAAGAACTTCTTGAGAATGTGCGTAAGATACAAATAAAGATGGGATTGAAACAGTCTGAAAATCTGGGTTCAATGGACTTCACTGTTGAGATGGAAACAGGGACAGGAAAGACTTATGTTTATTTGCGCTCCATTCTTGAGATGAATAAATTATTTGGTTTTACAAAATTTATTATTGTTGTCCCCTCTATTGCAATTAAGGAGGGTGTCTATAAATCCCTTCAGATAACGGAACAACATTTTAAGGGGCTTTATGAAAATACCCAATACGATTATTTTATATATGATTCACAAAAGCGGGAGGAAGTACGAAACTTTGCCACCAGCGACTATATACAAATAATGGTAATAAATATTGATGCTTTTCGTAAAAGCTTTACAGATCCTACAAAAGAAAATAAAGCAAATTTAATCCACCGGCCGGATGACAGGATGAGTGGATATAAACCGATTGAATTTATTCAGGCCACAAATCCAATTGTCATTATTGACGAACCCCAAAGTGTTGACAGCACACCTAAATCCAAGAAAGCCATTTCTTCATTGAATCCGTTATGTACTATGCGCTATTCAGCCACCCACAAAGATCAATATAATCTGATGTATAAGCTTGACTCAATTGATGCCTATGAGCAAAAACTTGTAAAACAAATTGAAGTTGCTTCTATAAATGTAAAAGATGGTCACAATAAGGCTTATATTAAATTGTTGGCTGTAAATAATAAGAAAAGCCCCATTACGGCTAAAGTTGAATTTGATGCAATGCAAAGTGGAAAAGTGAAACGGGTTTCAAAATGGATTCGTTGTGGTGATGATCTTTATGAATTATCCAAAGGTCGTAGCATTTATGAAGGGTATATTCTTAATGAGATCTATTGCCAAGAAGGCAATGAATACATTGATTTTACAAGCAAGCCAGAGGATATCAAGTTAAACCAGTCCATTGGTGATGTGGATCAGGATCAATATAAACGGTTGCAGATTCGAAAGACCATTGAGGAGCACCTGGAAAAAGAATTAAGGTTAAACAAGCAAGGGCTAAAGGTATTAAGCCTTTTTTTCATAGATAAAGTTTCAAATTATCGTTTTTATGACGAAGACAAGAATCCTCAAAAAGGGAAATATGCCCGAATTTTTGAAGAAGAGTATGGAATGCTCATTAAAAAACCAAAATACCATACTCTTTTTGAAGAGGTAGATGTTGAATCTTTGCCATCACTGGTTCACAACGGATATTTTGCAATTGATAAGACAAAAGATTCAAAAGGAAATAATTTCTATAAAGAATCAAAGGGTGAGGGAACAACCATTTCTGACGGAAGTGCTTATGAGCTCATTATGAAAGACAAGGAAAAGCTTTTAAGTTTTGATTCAAAGCTCAAATTTATATTTTCCCATTCAGCGCTCAAAGAAGGCTGGGATAATCCCAATGTCTTTCAAATCTGCACATTAAATGAAACAACTTCTGTTATGAAAAAACGCCAGGAAATTGGTAGGGGATTGCGCATTGCTGTAAACCAGGAAGGTGAAAGAGTCTACGGGTTTGATGTGAATACTCTCACTATTATGGCAAATGAATCATACGATAATTTTGTGCGCCAACTTCAAAAGGAAATTGAAGAAGATGAAGGAATAAAATTTGGCGTCTTGGAAAAGCATTCCTTTGCAAATATTGTTACTACAGGTGAAAATGATAATTCTGAATATGTTGGTGCTGAAAAATCTGAAAAACTTTGGCAGCACCTTTTGGATAGTGACTATATCGACAAAAATGGTAAAATCCAAGATAGCCTCCGTAAGGATTTAAAGGAAAATAAAGTTGATTTGCCAGAAGGATTTGATGAATTAGCAGGCCAGATAGATAGTGTTTTAAAGAAAATTGCCGGAAGTTTAAATATTAAAAATGCTGACAATAAAGAGCCGGTTAATCTAAATAAAGCAGTATATCTTGGTGAAGATTTTAAAGAACTATGGGGCCGGATTAAATATAAAACCACATTCAGGGTGGATTTCAGTGTTGATGATTTGATTGAACAATGCGCTGAATATATTCAGAACCACCTTATTGTGGGGAAAACAAAATTCATCTATGAAAAAGATAAAGTGAAAATATTGAAAGGTGGCATTGAAGGCGGTGAAGTCCAGGAGAGTATCCATGTCTATGATGCGAAAGATTATCAATTGCCTGATATCGTCAGCTTTCTTCAAAATGATACCAATCTTACCAGAAGGACATTGGTTGCAATTCTTACCAAATGTGGTCGCCTTCAAGATTTTAAAAATAATCCCCAAAAATTCATTGATGAAGTCAGTGCCATTATTAAAAATCAGATGCGTCATTTTATTGTAGATGGAATTAAGTATGAGAAAATTGGCGACAATCACTATTATGCCCAGGAGCTTTTTGAGAAAGAAGAACTGACAGGGTATTTGAATAAAAATATGCTGGAAAGTCAAAAATCTGTATATAAGCATGTCATATACGATTCAGACGTGGAAGCTGAATTTGCAAAATCCTTTGAACAGAGCGAAGATGTAAAGGTTTATGCCAAATTGCCAGGCTGGTTTAAAATCGAAACACCCCTTGGTAGCTACAACCCAGATTGGGCAGTGTTAATAGAATTAGATGGAGAGGAAAAACTTTATTTTGTTGTGGAAACCAAAGGTAGTTTATTTTTTGATATGCTTCGGCCTGCAGAACAAGCCAAAATTGACTGTGGACGTAAGCACTTCAAAGCATTAGATCAGGATGTGGGTTTCACCGTTGCAGATAAGTTCGATACTTTTATGGATAAGGTCGTATGATACAAGTAGATTGATTTTGTATAAAGGAATTGTTGTATGGCAACAATAATAAATATTGATTCAGAACTTGGTAATGAAAAATTTAAAATATTGCTTCAGAAAGGTGTTCAATCGGCCAGTTTAAACTTTATTGTCGGATCAGGATGTTCTCTCCCAGCCCTGGATTTAAAGGAGTGGACTATTAATAGGGCTAATCCCTGACGGAATTTGGGAACCACAATATCTGGTATCTTCTGCTTTTCCAGAATAGAACTTTCCATTCAAATATATGAACCGCAGGCATCATTTCTGGACATTCTTCCAGAGTGGTTTTTATAATATAAAGAGTTGATTCGGATTTAAAATGGAAATTTTAAATTCCTTATATTGCTTGCAATATTTTCTGATATTGTTTGCCGCGTTACAAAATGATAGTGAGCAAACTATATGCTGAGACCAATTGATCTATTTGACTTTATTCTCTCCAATAAACCGAACCCTAACGTTTCATAAAAATTTTACCCTTCGGGAAAGCCATGAAGCCCTCATCTTCTTCGTTATCAAACTTTTGCGGTAGACGAATACAGCTGCAACCTTGCTGCCTTGAATATGAGAGCTTCATGGCTTTTGCAACATTAGGGCTAAATTTAATTTATGAAAATTTATTTACTTTTTACAACAATATATACTAATGTAATTTTGTTTGGATTGACCGGAATATTAAGAGCATTCTAAAGACTTTATGGGTTGGTGAAAGTGCGGAATATGGCAAGTATTGTGTCCCACAGGATCATGTTAAATTTTTAGGCATACAAACAAAATTCTATAGGCAATGGATTATACATTATGCAAATAAATCGTCGGATATGGAAATGGAAAAATCTGAAGAACTATTTCGCAGTTTTTCAGAACAATCATTTATCGGGGTTTATCTCATCCAAGGGGATAAATTTGTTTATGTAAATCCAAAATTCGCTGAAATTTTTGGATATACAGTTGAAGAATGCATTAACAGCATGCTTTTTCATGATCTCATCCATCCAGATGATTTGAAATTAGTCCAAGAGCAGGTTCGCAAAAGGCCGGCCTGCCGCAACAGGAACAATTTTGGACATTACTAAGCGCAAGAAGGCTGAGCAGGCTTTGCTAAAAAGCGAACATCAATTACAAACCATAATCGAACATAGCAACGAGTTGTTTTACATTCATGACACAAACCACATTTTAACTTATGTGAGTCCAACTTCCCAAGCCTTTCTTGGATATCCCCCTGAAGAAATGAAAATGAAATGGACAAAATTGTCAACTGACAACCCCATCAACTATCAATTCTCGGTAACGAATAATTATTAGTCCAAATCATAATAAATTTAGTGAGGGGGCATCAAATAACAATAGTCATTACTCGTTCCGGCCTGCTCACCTTGGATTCGCCGACAGATTGAAACACGAAGCCACACACGACCCCTTAACCAAGGCCCCGAATAGGCGTGCCATTTTAGACAAACTCACCAGCGAATTAATCCGTGCAGAGAGGAGAAATTTATTCCTGAGCATTGGATTATGTGACATTGATCACTTCAAACATGTCAATGACAAACATGGACATCAGGTGGGTGATGATGTCTTATGCGGTTTTGTCGAAGTTGTCCAAAGAGCTCTTCGACCCTATGATCTTGTGGGTCGATATGGAGGAGAAGAATTTCTTTTAGTCATACCCGATTCCACAGGACTGGCTGATGAAAAGATCTATGAGCGTGTGAGGGCAAAAGTTGCCGACCATAAAATGGTCACAAGATCAGGTGAGGTTAGTATCTCGATCAGTATTGGCATTGCAAAAAACAGCCGTGGGGATGAGACAGCAGATGAGATGCTTGCCAGGGCTGATGCCGCCCTATACAGGGCCAAAGAAAATGGACGTAATCAATTGGCTTTTGCTGATTAGACAATTATAAATAATTTAATTTTTAAATAGCTCAACTTTCGGTCTGAGGTCCTTAATAATCCGAATATATCCTGAACCCCTATTAATCATGTCCTTTGATTCTTCCTCAGGGACTCCCAGGTATATAAAATCACACCCATCCAGATAAATGCAAAAGTGATCAGGCTGTGATGGGTGAAAGCCTCCTTATAAACAAATACACCCAGCATAAAAGCAATGGAAGGGGCCAAATATTGCAGGATGCCTA
>Ga0307988_1002017_pt1 | contig 10577 bp, 9 predicted proteins | sample EllFjometagen183_FD_203166 | JGI IMG/M metagenome (GOLD analysis project Ga0307988, IMG submission 203166) | Marine microbial communities from Ellis Fjord, Antarctic Ocean - #183 | ecosystem: Environmental > Aquatic > Marine > Unclassified | place: Southern Ocean | collected 2014-10-08 | reverse complement strand
GATTCCAGGATGGCCATATGGTTTGCGGTTTCCAACGTCATATCAAAAAGGGAGCGATTCCATTTCCTGGAACCGGTCATACTGGTGGTGATCCGCATTGCCAGGTCTTCCCAGAAATCGGTTGAACCGGTGATGAATGTAGGGCCGATATCAATGAAATCCTCAACCAGGGTTTCCGGCCCTTCAGGGAAGTTTGTGGTCAAGCCGCCGCAAAGTGCGATGCCCACACCCCAAACCTGTTCGATTATCCCGGCCATGGAGGACATGGATACCCAATTGTCTTCAATGCCCATGGGCTCTGTTTCGACCCACCTGGAAGCGGTGTTCGTGAAATTCCCGTGGCTCAACATGGCCAGTTTCGGTGTTCCCGTAGCGCCTGGGGTCTTCAACATGACAGCCATATCTTCAGGTTTGCCGTCCCAGAGCTCTTTGATGAAAAGGTCGGGTTGTTCCCTGTCCAGATCTTCCCCCAGCTCGAGAAGCTGGCTGTAAGCGACCAGCCAGGGATCATCCCCATAAAACTTCAGACCGGTGGGATCGATGTATATGATCTGTTTTATGTGGGGGAGTTCTTGCCGGTGGGCCAGAAGTCTATGGACCTGCATCTGGTTTTGGGCAAATACATAGGTGGCTTGAACATGGTCCAGTTCATTGACCAGCGTTTCGACCGGTTCCGATGCAAAAAGCGGGAGCGCCACGGCACCGGCGGCGTGTGTTCCCAGTTCCCCAAAAAGCCATTCGGGCCCGTTGTCGAGGATAAAACCAACTGTTTCGCCCCTCTCTATCCCCAACGCCATTAACCCTAGAGCCGTGTTTTTGGTATAACGAAAATAGGCACGCCAGTCGATGGTTTGCCATATCCCGCAGAATTTTTCTCGAATGGCAATTTTTCGGGTTCCGAACCGTTCTGCCTGTTTGTACAGGATCTGGGGAAGGGTATATTGTCCCATGGAAGACAGGGTTTCCGGGTCGACACGCTCAATTTTATGTCTGAAATCATTCATATGATTCATATGGGTTTCAGTGAACTAATGTTTATCCGAATATCATCGAAAAATAGAATTGCTCTTAGCTGTTAGTTATCAGTTGTCAGTTGTCAGTTATCAGTAACAGCCTATTGATATTAATTAATCTTCATTAGGGCTTTGCTGAGTTCTGCGAGCATCGTCGAGAGCTCTTTTGTTTTCTGAATCCATCAGTGCTGACAACTGAAAACTGACAACTGAAAACTTCTGTGAAAACTGCCTCCTACAACTTCGTTCCTCCGAGGTAGGCCTTGATAACCTGCGGGTGTTTTTGAACGAAGTCAGGAGAGCCTTCCGCGATTTTGATCCCGAAATCAAAAACAATCACTTTTTCCGAGATACCCATTACAACTGACATATCGTGTTCCACCAATAGAATGGTTTGTTGCCATGTATCATTGATATCCAGCAGAAACCGAACCATGTCATCTTTTTCCTCAAGTGTCATTCCCGTGAAGGGTTCATCGAGAATGAGAAGCTTTGGGTTCTGTGCAAGGGCCCGGCCCAGATCAACCCGTTTTCGCATGCCCATGGGAAGGTTGGCGACAAGTTCTTTGCGAATGGTCTGCATGTCCAGAAAATCAATGAGTTCTTCAACCACTTGTCTTTGGCGGGCCTCTTCCGTTTGTACTTTTTTAGAGAACAGTAAAGCCTCAGCCGCATTGTATTTCAAATGAACATGGCGTGCCAGCATCATGTTGGACAGCACCGTCATTTCTCCAAAGAGCTCAAAAGTCTGGTATGTTCTGCCAATGCCTATGGCTGCCAGCTGATGCGGCGATAAATGCGTTATTTCTTCCCCATTTAAGTCGATTCTACCTTTCTGGGGTTTGTAATGGCCTGAAATGCAGTTTAGCAGGCTCGTTTTCCCCGACCCATTAGGACCGATAAGAGAAATCAGTTCCCCGCTTTGAACAGAAATGTCAATTTTGCTCAACGCCGTTATGCCGCCGAATTTGAGCGTGAGGTCTTTCACTTCCAGGTGAGCCTGCCGCTTTTCGGAATCGGTGGAGGTGAAGAGGCTTGGGTTGCCGCGAAAGGCTTTCATGGTATGACGGTTACCTTCTCTGTTTTCGGATTCCAGAATTTTGTAAGGGGTCTGAATGTTTGATTTTCATTGACCCTTACGATCCTTGTGACAAAAGAAGCGCCGTGATTCGTATCTGTATAGGTAATGTTGGGGATCAGCCCTCCAAAATCTTCATTTTCAAAAGTTTTAAGGGCCAGGTTTACCGTCTGGCCATCAATTTTGCCCAGTGTCTCACTGGCCCTCTGAAGCGCCCTGGCCATGATTGCGGCCACGGAAACGCCTTCCCAGTAGGCGGTATGGAATCCGGATACGGATTTGTAACGTTCCAGCAATATCTTTAATAAGTTGATGCCGGAAGTGCCATCTCCCGGCAGGCATCCTGGAAATGATACGTTTAACCGGTTCCGGATCAAGTTTTTTTCAAGGTTATAAAAGTGCGCATCTGCCAGTGTCCAGGCGCCGAAAAAAGGGACATTGTAATTGATCCGGTCGGCTGATTTAAGCGCTGCCATGGCATCAGATGGCGCACACTGCATGAAAATATATTTTGCACCCATATTCCTCAGTTTGAGCATTACCGGTTCCAAGTCCTGGGTGTTTGGGGTGAATTGCTCAACGGCAACAATTTGAAGGGAATGGTTTGATGCGTAAGCCTTGCTGGGGGCATGAATGGATTTTCCGAAAGCATCATTAGCGGTTAAGATACCGATTCTGGGTGGCGCGGATCCTTTATGGGTCGCTTCAATAAACTGGAGTATGGCGTAGCAGTTCAGGGTAGCGCCCCCGAAGGGCAGATATGTATATGACACTGGCGGGCGGAGAATGGTTTGGCCGTTGGAAGCGTCAATATGAGGAATATGATGCTTCGAAAAAATGGCTTTAGCCTTTTTGAAGATATGGCCATCCCAGATGGCCACAATATCCATCTTGTCTGACCGGCATAATCTTTGCGTATATTCAATAGTATCTGAGCTATTATGGCCGCTGTCGACAACGGTCAGATCAATTTTCCGTCCTGAAATGCCGGATGTTGTTTCATTAACATAGCGAAAATAATCTTTCATGCCCCTGACGTTCAATTGTCCACGTGCCGCATGTGGGCTTGTCAGATCGACAATGGTGCCAATTCTGATATGACTCGCCGGGGCGGTTTCAGCATAGAGGGTGGATGGAAGATTGAAGGAGAACATTCCGACCACAACAAAAAGAATAAATGACAACAGTAATCGGTGCATAACTCCTCCTGAATACGCAAGGCATACCACCGCATTTTATCAAGGAACCCACGCCATATTGCGTTGGTTTCATGGGGCGACGATGTATTGAAATCTAATGCAACAGACAAATTCTTGTCAAGAATTTAGTGTTCGAGAAAAATACTTGACAGTGACGCTGTGTGGTGTTAGAAATTATGAATGAATAGTCATTCATTGTAAGGTGGAGATTGTGAGCAAAAGAAAAGATACCGAAAAGTACCACAGGATAATTGAGGCGGCCACCAAAGTTTTTGCAAAAAACGGCTTTTATCAGTCAAAAATTGCTCAAATTGCGAAAGAAGCCGGGGTCGCCGATGGGACCATTTACATCTATTTTGAAAACAAAGATGACATCCTGATCTCTCTTTTTGAAGAACAGATGAAGGTGGTTTTAGATAATATGGCCCTTCAGGTGGGGAAGATCGATGATCCTGCCGAAAGACTTGAAAAATTTGCATCAACCCATCTAGGCCTCATTGAGATGAACAAAGACATGGCTGAGATTATCCAGGTGGAATTGCGGCAGAGCGGCAAGTTCATGAAGGAGTATAAGAATGAGCGATTTATGGAATACCTGGATATCATAGGGGATATCATTATCGAAGGGCAGAAAAGAGGGCTTTTCAAAAAAGATGTGATCCCCGGTGTCGCCAAAAGAGCATTTTTTGGTGCTCTTGATGAGGTGTCCCGTTTTTGGGTGTTGTCAAGTCGCAAGCAATATGATATCAGGACCGTTGCGAAACAGATCAGTTCATTTTTCTTGAATGGCATAAAGAATTGAATCTGTTATTTTTTTTGGTTTGAAAGTCTCTTTTTTGATGAAGCCCTTTTTTCCTTGACGCATAGTTACATCACAGCTATATTGTAATCATTTTCAATAGAACATCTTAGGGGCTGGTTCAAATAAATAGCCGATTTTAGGCGTTAACTTGGAACATTAATGTAAGGGAGGAGGACAAAGTGAACATTATAGTCTGTCTGAAACAGGTACCGGATACCGAAAGCCAGATCAAGATTGGATCGGACGGGGTGTCAATTGTGACGGATGATGTCAAATGGGTGATGAATCCGTATGATGAGTTTGGCGTGGAAGAGGCATTGCGTCTGAAAGAAAAGCATGGTGGTGAAGTGACCGTGGTGGGTCTTGGGCCGAAAAGGGTTACCGAGTCTATCCGTACAGCTCTTGCCATGGGGGCCGACAAGGGGATTCTGGTTACGGATGATGCGCTGGAGGGTAGCGACGCCCTTGCAACGGCCAAAGCCATTGCCGCCGCCATCAAAGATCTCGAGGCGGATGTTATTTTTGCTGGTCAGCGGGGTGTTGATGATGATCAGGGACTGGTTGGCGCTGCCGTTGCGGAGCTTCTGGGTATTCCGCAGCTTTCCCTTATTGTGAAGGTCGAAGTGGCTGAAGATGGAAAGACCGTTAAAGTGGAGCGACCCATTGAAGGCGAGGCCCTTGTCATTGAGTCCTCCCTGCCGGCTCTGATTACTGTCCAGAAAGGGTTGAACGAGCCCCGATATGCTTCCCTTCCCGGAATTATGAAAGCCAAGAAAAAGCCTCTCGATGAAAAAAGTCTGGGTGACCTGGGCCTCGATGCCGCAGAATTTGGTGCGGGTGCAAGAAAATTGAAGATTTTGGAGCTGACGCCGCCTCCCGCGCGAGTGGCCGGAAAGATGGTTGAGGGTGATACCCCACAGGAAAAGGCCGCTGAATTGGCAAAGCTGCTGCACGATGAGGCGAAGGTTTTGTAGACCCTTACCGTTCTTTTTTAAATCGTGTTGATGTGCGAATATTAATAATTGTGTAAGGAGAAATAAAATGGCACAGGGAGTTTGGACGATTGCTGAGCAGAGGGATGGCGCGATCCGCAAAATTACTTACGAAATTGTGAGTGAAGGAAGGCGTCTGGCGGATGCCCTAGGTCAGGATTTGACCGTGATACTGCTTGGTTCTAATGTTAAGGATAAAGCCGCTGAGTTGGGTCAATATGGCGCGGACAAGGTTCTGGTCTGTGATGATCCGAAACTGGAACCCTATACCACCGATGCGTATGTGGCTGCTATTTCGGGACTCGTCAAGGACGGTGATCCCGCTGTATTACTCGTGGGCGCATCCGTGGAAGGAAAGGATCTGTCTTCCAGGCTGGCGGCAAAGCTTGATGTGGCAATGGCTCAGGACTGCACCGCTTTTGCTATTGAAGATGGCAACCTCATCGCAATCCGGCCCATTTATGCCGGAAAGGCCTATGCAAAGGTCGCCTTCGAAAACAGCTTCCCGCAGATGGGGTCGGCACGTCCCAAGGTCATGGAACTTAATGAACCGGATGCATCCAAATCTGCCGAGGTGGTGGATGCGGAATTCACCTTGGATGATGGAGACTTAAAAACCAAGGTTTTGGACGTTGTGAAAGATGAAAGCGGCAAAGTGGATCTGACGGAAGCGGACAAGATTGTTTCCGGCGGTCGCGGAATGAAAGGCCCTGAAAACTATAAAATCCTGGAAGACCTGGCAGATTTGATCGGTGCCAGCGTGGGTGCCTCCCGTTCGGCTGTTGACGCGGGCTGGCGACCCCATTCGGATCAGGTGGGGCAAACGGGAAAAGTGGTTTCCCCCAATCTGTATGTGGCCTGCGGTATATCCGGCGCAATTCAGCATTTGGCCGGTATGAGCACTTCAAAGGTGATTGTTGCTATCAATAAGGATGAGGATGCCCCCATCTTCCAGAAGGCTGACTACGGCGTTGTGGGAGACCTTTTTGATGTGGTTCCGGCGTTGACCGAAGAAGTTAAGAAGTATTTGTAAATAATTAAAAGATCAAAAATGTTTTTTCATAAGCCCGTCGGATCTGTTGATCCGGTGGGCTTTTTTTTGTAATCGTTTACCCCTTTGTTTCTAAAAATTTTCGACCTGTGCGGTTGGATTTGGGCACCATACAAACATAATTTTGGTGCGGTCTAAACAGAAAGGCGGACACACAGGTCCGCCCCTACGTGACGCCCCCTGAAACGATTGGATCGTAGGGGCAGACCTGTGTGTCTGCCCGGTTAGCCCCCATTTCCATGCCTTGGCCAATGGTTAACCGCACAGGTTGAAAATTTTTCACAATAATTCCAGAAAGTCCTCCAGTTCCAGTGCTCTCTGTTCCTCCAGGGCGGCTTCTTCGCTGACAGTCTGGTTTTCCAGGTCGTCCAAGGTGCCGGGTTGAACCAGTAACTGCAAGGTTTTTTCATCCGGTTCCCTGATCCATTGCTTCACATGTTCCACGGGCTGGCTGATTTCTTCCAGCTCTTCGAACATGTTGTTGGCGATGTCCCGGCTTTCGCCTGAGGCCAGGTGCGGGGCCACGAAAAAGCGATCAAGAATGGCGGCAATGGGGATATGCACTTCTTTTTCCAGTAAATAACTCAGCTTCTGCATATAAGCAGCTTCATAGATGTGTTCGGTAACGGGACCCGATCCCATTTCTCCTTGAATGACCACGCCGTATTCGAGCCGCAGCCGTCGGTCCCCTTTGAGCGGTTCAGGGACCCAGTAACGTCCCTCCAGGGTTTGTGCCGGTGCCTCTCGGGTCCCGCATGTTGGAGGCGCTTCTATGCTGGGTGTTTGGATTTGTGCCGGCCCCATCTCATCCATTATGAGAACCTTGGTTCCCGTTCTGAGGGGGTGAAAAACACCACTTTCAGAGACCAGACCGATTTCATGGTGGCCACAGGTGGGGCAATTCCTGGCGGTGACGGTTCCGGAGAATGGCGTTTCTTTACGGTTTGGCATCGTTGCCTCCTTATATGAGGATGTTCAGAATATTTTTGATTATATTTTCTTAATATTATCCTATCCGGCTGCTACGGAACAAGTAAAGAATGGGAACTCATCGCGGATTAACGTGATTTTTGGGTGAAAAGGGGCTAGGTTTTTTCCGAGCGGTTCGTTCCAGGCCCTGGATCAGCTAGCAGATACCTTGTGTGATTATCACGCTATAGAATGACCATCGATTTTCTCAATACAAGCCGCACACAAAGGTTTCCTCCCCGACGATGCACTTGACAGTTTGATAGTGCCTTCTCAGGGTGGCCAACGCCGTCTGGCCGGAGTCAATCTACAAAACCCCCGGATGCGTACGGTTTGTGATGCAGTGTTAGCACTGGCACCTAAACCCGCCGGTTTTACCATCACTGATCTTACGAACAAAATCCATGAAATGTATCCGGATACTGCTGAGAAATATTCTCCCCGACAAGCGGCATACGATTTGATGAAGTTCAGGGGAAAACAACTAGTTATGTTGTCAATAGAGAGGCCCTAAGGGCCTGAATCGCCTCCAGCCGCTTTTGCATGGCAATGTCACCGAGGGAGGGACATGACGGGAGAACGGCATCACAGGTCATCATCTGTTACCGATCGTCGAGCCAATGAAAGCATCGGCCCCTGAGATACACGACTATGCGGTCGTTTTAATAACAGATGCGTTTGCCAAAGGGTTCTTGCCGAAATATTCCATTTAAGTTAACATCGAAGTTGGATATACTATGGGGCAGGCTGGGTGAGGGGTCGATAAAGGAGCCCCAAAATCACCTTAATCAACCAACGACGGGAGAGAACGCCATGCAGCCAACACCGGAACACTTAATGAAAGGACTCCAGAGCAGGGCCCAAAAAGGCTTTCAGGGGTATCCACTTGCTATTGTTGCTTTCTATGGTCACAATGACAAGATCGCAACCAAAGCGGTTATCGGCATCATAAAGAAAGCCGGCGGTTCTCCTGAAAGTATCAAAAAATGGATCTTCGAAAAAGGTGACCTTCGCAAAGATGTACCGTCCATCAAAGAACTATTCAGGTATATCGAAGCCCATCAGGTCCTGAGTGTAGCACTTGCACCTGGTATCTACAGCTGCCCCCACGAAGCTGGAATCGACTTCCCCGAAGGTGGCATTTGTCCGCATTGTTCGTTCTGGTCAAATATCAAAAAGCCAGATCTTTTTAAAACAGGCAAGTTCTCAGCTACGCAAGATCGGCCAGCCCGGATTCTTAAAGTCTTGACCGAAGTGGCGCGGAACAAAAAGACACTGCCCTATGGGGATGTCATGAAGTCAATGGGCCTGGCTTACAAGGATGCGATGCATCGGAAAACATTCAAAAAGGATCTCAGAGTGGCGAATCGACGATCGGAGCTCTATGAACACGGCCTGCTGATTTCAGCCCTGCTCGTATATAAAACTCAGTATATCCCGGATGATGATTTTTTCCTGATGGCGCAAGAACAGGGTATGTTTACACCTGGAAAAGACTCCAAAACAGCATTTTTCAAAGATCATCTCGAACGTATCTTTAATTTCTACGAAGAAAAAGCGGGAAAGCCTTGAGCCCGGACCAATGCTGAACATTCCAGTTTATTCCTGATCAGTTTCAAAATCAGACCTTTCGTGATCGTGCGGGTATCCTGCGGCAGGGTGCCTGTGGAGGTGGGCGTGGAGGGTGCTTGCATCCCCGTCAAAAACAATCCGGCCTGCTTTCATGCTGTATATTTTCCGGGCAGTCCGGGCCAGGAAGTCATACTCATGGGAGACGATGAGGATGCTGATTTCAAGACTGTTCAGGAGGGCCTCGATCCTGAACCGGGCGTCTTCATCCAGTCCGGTGGTGGGTTCGTCCAGCAGGAGTGCATCCGGCTGCATGACCAGCACCGTTGCCAGAGAAACCAGCTTCTTTTCACCCCCGGAGAGCTTGTGGGTGATTCGATTTTCAAATCCCAGAAGGTTCAATTGCTCCAGAGTTTCCATGGCCATCTTCCGAGCTTCTTTCGGACTCTTGCCGAGGTTGAGGGGTCCAAATGCCACGTCCTCCAGAACAGTGGGGGAGAAAAGCTGATCGTCCGCGTTCTGGAAAAGAAACCCGATCCTGCGCCTGACTTCCAGAAAATCCTTCTTCGTTTCAACCGCTTTCCCCCCAAGACGGATGTTGCCGGACGAGGGTTTGAGGAGCCCCATGATGATGTGCATCAGGGTCGTCTTGCCGCTTCCGTTGTAGCCGATCAAACCCAGTTTTTCCCCTTTGGGAAGAGCAAATGTCAGATTGTCCAGTACCGGTTTGCCCGTTTCGTAGGAAAAGCAAATGCGGTCAAGCTCTATGACGTTTTTCATCTCACCCATTCAAACCCTCCAATGACCAGCAACACTACTGACGTGCAAAACAGCCAGATCCAGTCCCGCCCGGAAAAGGAAAACTCTTGCAGGGAATGAAATTTTCCCGAAAACCCACGGCAGATCATGGCCATATATACCCGTTCGGCCCGTTCCGAAGCCCGCACGAAAAGCATCCCCACGAGATAGGCGAAGGTCCTGTAAGTATGCAGGGTCGTGGAGGGTTGAAAGCCGCGAACGGTAGTCGATCTGACCAGCCGATGGTATTCCTCTTCCATGACAAAGATATAGCGGTAGTTCAGCAGCAGCAGATAAACGATCTTTTCCGGCACCCCCAGTCGGCCGAGGGCGGCCCCCAGGGTAGCAACGGAACTGGTGGCAATCAGGGCAATGAACGCGAGGAGAATGGCGTTGGATTTCAAGGTAATACGGGCTGAAACAAGAACCCCTTCCTGTGAGACGGTCAAAGGCCCCATAGAAAAAAGGTGCGCACCGGGGTAAGTAACGGGTACCACGAGCCAGACGAAGAGAACAAAACCGTTCACCACGGCAATCCGTTTGGCGAGTTCCAGAATGGGCAGCCTGGATACCCCCACCAACACGAAGGAGAAGGCGCAGGCGACCAGAAGGGCCGGGAACCGGTTTGACAGGGCGACAATGAAGGCGTACAGGGCCGCCATGACAATTCTGGCCCGTGGATCCAAGCGGTGAATCGGGGAGTTTCCATCGGAAAAGGTCTCCTGCAACATAGATCGATTAGTCCTTTTTCCCTGTCCCGATTTCAGCGCTTTTGCGGCGAAAGTGCATATAGGCTGCAAGTCCCATCAAACCAAGGATATAGCCTATCCCCCCCAGAATATCGGAAAGCGTGGGGCCCTCTTTTCGGGTTTCCACAAGAAGGCCGATGACGGGTTTGAGCTTCTGATCAAGAATTTTTTCCACCATACGCCTGAACTCTTCGGAATTTATGCCGGATTTCGCCGTGTCCGGTGTTTCGGATGTTTTCATTACGGCGGTGGCAGGTTCTGCTGTTGATCCCGAAACGCCACTCAATTCCTCGAGAGGAAGGGTCCATTCGCCTTGATGGCCCATTCCCGCCTTAATGACCATTTTCATGCTCATTT
>Ga0307988_1002016_pt1 | contig 10578 bp, 10 predicted proteins | sample EllFjometagen183_FD_203166 | JGI IMG/M metagenome (GOLD analysis project Ga0307988, IMG submission 203166) | Marine microbial communities from Ellis Fjord, Antarctic Ocean - #183 | ecosystem: Environmental > Aquatic > Marine > Unclassified | place: Southern Ocean | collected 2014-10-08 | reverse complement strand
AAATAGAAAACGCTTGAATTATCCCTATTTCCGCAAAATAGGGTTGTGTACTTCCAGTGGTATTGTAGAATCAGGATGCTGGCATGTTATTGGTGCCCGAGTGAAACAGTCTGGTATGCATTGGACGGTCCGAGGTGCTAACGCTATTATTGCATTGCGTTGTGCAAAGCTCAGCGGAAGGTTTGATGATTTTATGGCTAATCGGAAAAAATCTGCTTAAATAACGAAATTGTCGTGCACCCCAAGTCTTACATACTTAGATCATCACCATGTGATACTTTATTGAAAATAAGCAGCGAAATAATAGTAAGTACAGCTAATATCGTTGATAAAGCAGCAGCAATACCATAGTTTCCGCGAATAATCTGGGTATAAATTTCAACTGTGAGAGTTTTGGTTCTTCCCACATACAAAAGTATTGCGGTTGATAATTCGCTAATCATCGTAACCCAACTGAGAATAGCTCCGGAAATCAACCCGGCAGCCATCATCGGCATAGTTATCTTATAAAAGGTCTTAACCTTTGAACTTCCAAGACTAAGTGCTGCTTCTTCAATGTTCATGGGTATCTGCTGCAAAATCGCTACACTTGAACGAATTGTATAGGGCAGCCTTCGCAGCACCAATCCTATTATCATAATTAACATAGTTCCACTTAGAAGAATGGGAGGTTTATTAAATGCTATCAGTAAGGTAATACCAATAACAGATCCGGGAACAATATAGGGAACCATAGATATAGAATCAGCAATACCAGTGAAAAAATTTCGTCGTCGAACAGTGATGTATGCTATGAGTGCAGCAAAAAACACAATTATAATCAGGGATAACCCAGGGATCAGTAAAGTATTGGTTATGGCGCGCCCAACTTTGCTAAACGCATTCAGGTAACTGTCAAATGAATATCCTGGAACAAATACCGTTCCATTCACCTTCTTAAAGGAGGTATAGAAGATATAAATCTGCGGCAAAATTGAAAGTCCTATAAGAAGATAGGAGTAGAGATGAATAAAAACTTTTGTTGGTCCCTTCGCCTCGATAGGCCGTATTTTATTCAGTGAATTCATCGTGAATTGCTTTCTTGTCGAAAAGAATCTCTGAATAAGGAACACCAGTGTTGTTATGATAATTGCAATGATGGAAATAGCCGCAGCAAAACCATCATCTCCGCCAAGTTCACTGATAAACTCATTGAATATTGTTACCGGAAATGTTCTGAATCCCTCACCAATGAGCATCGGAGTTCCAAAATCAGCAAGAGATCGCATAAAAACCAGCAATCCTCCTGCTAACAGAGTGGGAACGATAAGTGGAACAATTATGATAAAAAATCGCTTGGCACCAGAACAACCAAGATTCTCGCTGGCCTCCAGTAGTGAATTATCAACATTTTTCAATGCGCCGGAAACATAGAGAAAAATAAGCGGATAGAGCTGGAGGGTAAGCACCACAAGAATCCCTGCAAACCCATAGATACTGGGAATCTGGATTCCCATGGTATTTCGAAAGAAAGACGTGATCACTCCATTCCTACCCATAAGAAGAATCCATGAGTATGCACCTATGAAAGGGGCTGACATAGAAGAGAGTATGATCAGTATCCTGAGAAATGATTTTCCCCGGATTTTATACCTGGTGAAAATATATGCAAGTGGGGTTCCCAACAAAACTGTTAGAATTGTCACAAAAAAAGTCACTTTGAAGCTGTTCAGCAGTGTATTGAAATAATATGGCTTGCTGAAAAATTTATAAAAATATGAGAGAGTAAAATTACCCGTCGATTTGTCAATGACAGACTGGCCCAGCAGATTCACTAATGGATAGATCAGAAACAAACCATACAGTCCAAGGATCAGCAGAGTTACCAGGCTCCATACATCTAATTTTTTTCTGCTTTTCTGCTTATTCTGCATAGAGCAAATTCCTATTTCCGTCTTTTGAGAATATATTGATCTTTTCAGTCTTAATACTCAGATAGACTGTATCGCCGGGCTTAAATGTACTGTTCATATCTGACTCATGAATTATTTCAACTGTTTGATTAGTGGGAAATGTAATGAGATAATGGGTATTCAAACCCAAAAAAATACTATCCGAGATTGTACACTCTATCCCGTCAGTCAGATCCTTTGACATAAGGAAGTCTTCCGGTCTGATAGAAAGCATAATAGAGCAATCATTTTCACATGATAGGTTATCCATGAGGAAAGCAAATCCATCCATGACTACCCTCTTATTCTTACTGTCATATTTTGCTTCTATTAAATTTGTACGGCCTATGAAGGTTGCAACAAATATATTGGTAGGACGATGGTAAATTTCCTGCGGAGTTCCTACATGCTGTATAATCCCGTCTTTCATGACTGCAATACGATCGGAAATCGCCATAGCCTCTTCCTGATCATGAGTAACATAGATGGTTGTTATTCCGACCTCTTTCTGAAGATTTCGTATAGCCTGACGCATTTCCATTCTTAGCTTAGCATCAAGATTTGAGAGTGGTTCATCCATTAACAGCACATCCGGTTTAATAACAAGTGCTCTTGCAAGAGCAACGCGCTGCTGCTGCCCGCCGGAAAGTCGTTCAGGCATCCTATCGGCATACTCAAGAATCTGCATAAGTTCCAGAAATTCAGACGCTGAACTATGAATTTCTGATTTAGGAAAGTTACGATTCTTAAGACCAAATTCAACATTCTGCCGAACGGTGTAATGCGGGAAAATGGCATAGTTCTGAAAAACCATTCCGATATTTCGTTTACTGACTTCCATATCGTTTATTCGGTTCTCATCAAAGAAAAAATCTCCGCCCTCTATCGTATTGAAACCAGCAATCATGCGTAACAATGTCGTCTTTCCACACCCTGATGGGCCTAAAAGGGTAAAAAACTCTTTATCGTGAATTTCAATGGATAAATCCGGAATAATCGTGTTTTCTCCATACATTTTCTTTGCATTCTTAATTGAGATTCTCACACTCATATTCCGGACCTTCCTTTTCTGTAGAGTCTAATTTAATAATTTAAAAATTAAATCTATGATTTACGGTAAATTCGATTTATCAAGCTGCCTTAGTTTCCCTGGATATCAACAAAGATATCTTTGAATTTTTCCTGCAGGGCTGCTTTGTTCTTGTAGACATACTCCATGTCCTCAGCAATGATATTGATATCACTTATATTTACCATGTATTCAGGAGTTGCAACATTTGCCATTACCGGTCTGTTGGTAATAGTAGTTCCATAGGCATTCTGAATTTCGGTTGATGTGATAAAATCAATAAATAGTTTTGCATTGACACTGTTCTTTGCACCTTTAACTACACCTGAACCAGCTGGAAGATAAACAACACCTTCTTCCATATAAATCACTTCTACATCAGCACCATCTCTTACTAATTTGACACTGGGGTCTTCATATGAGAGTCCAATAGTATATTCACCATCACGTACACCCTTCCAGACTGAACTTGAGCTGCCAATTACAATGGTATTTGTAAAAAGTGCCTGCACAAATTCCCAGGCTGCATCATCTTCGTAATCACCTTCGCCTACTGCATTCAGCATATTTGTCAAATGAGCATATGCACTTGAAGATGCTGTTGGGTTTGCAGATACGATCTTTCCTTTCAGAGCAGGATTTAAGAGATCCTTGTAGCCGTTGATCTCAATATCACCAATAAGACTCTTGTTCACAAGAATGATGCTTCCATCCAAGACATAAGGGGTGATAAAACCAGTCGTGTTTTGATAGATATCAATTATATTGCCGTTATTCACCGAGGTATAGGGTTCGAAGAGTTCTTCATTGATCATGTATGTTGCATACGCACCACCAAAGACCACATCTGCATAAGGAGAGTGTGCTTCACCCTGCAGTCTTTTGAACACTTCACCTGTTCCTGCTGAGATAACTTCTACTTTCACTCCATACATCGCTTCAAATGCAGGAATTGTTGCATTGAGCAATCCATCACTATTTGGTGAATAGACTACCAATTTGTCAGTTGCCTGTGGCGCAGCATCAGCTGCTTCCTCATTTGCACCAGCAGCAAATAAAGAAGCTGCCATAATCAGGCACATAATAATAATAGTAAATTTTTTCATTTCGGCCTCCTGTATAGTTTTAATAGTGAGTATTTAAGATCGATTTGTCAAGAGATTTATTCCACATTAGGTTTTTATATGTTTCAGTCATGCATATATAAACTTACCTTTTTCAAGTTAGTTTCTGACAATAACTGTAACGTAAAGACTCTGTTACTTGTTTATCTATGACTACCTCTTCTATAATACTTTTTACAATAAAAATAGAAGAAATTGGTATTATTCAGAATATATGAAAAATTATTCTGAAAATTAACTCAATGCATTGCCCCTGGGTATAAAGTTATTGTAATTTATTAATTGAATATTGCTGATGTTTACAGTAATTTTCTTACTTGAGTGAACAGCTCTCATATTAAAAAAAGAGTGAGGAATGATGAATATTAGATCAACTGTGCTTACTTCTCTATTTGCCGCTCTAATTGCTGCCGGAGCTTATATCTCTGTGCCAATTGGACCGGTTCCGATAACTCTGCAAACTTTTTTTATACTTACTGCAGGTATTCTTGGAGGGAGAAAAATTGGTGTTTCCGCAGTTTTTATCTACCTGATTGCCGGAGCCCTCGGATTGCCTGTCTTTTCCGGAGGAACTGGCAGCATAGCACATTTTTTTGGACCGACTGGCGGATATCTTTTGGCATCAATTCCAGCAGTATATGTGACAGGTATTTTTTCCGAATTAGGAACAAAAATGTATCATTTGCTGTTCGATCAGAAAGCTCAAATGATGCGAAGCGTTATTGTACAAACAGCATTAGTGACTGTGGGAACGCTGTTAGGTTCATTGATATTCTATTGTATCGGTGTTCCCTGGTTAAAAATAGTTCTCCAGATAGATTGGGGTAAAGCCTATGGCTTTGGAATGGGACCTTTCATAATTGGAGATATTATAAAAATGATTGCAGCTATCTCTTTGGGCAGCCTTTTTAGCGGAAGAGTTTATGATTTCCTGCATATGGGAGTAGCAAATGAGCCTGCTTGAAGTAAGGAATATATCCTACCGGTTTCCTGACGGCACCTATGCTCTCAGGAATATATCCCTTCAGGTTAGTGAAGGTGAATTCATTGTTATTTCAGGAAAAAATGGTTCAGGGAAAACAGTTTTTCTCAGAAATTTGAACGGACTGTATTCACCTGCTTCCGGAGAAATCATCATCAATGGTGTCTCTGTAAAAGATAATCCATATAAAGCCCGTCAATCTGTAGGATTGGTTTTCCAGGATGCTGATAGTCAAATTGTTGGTCAAACGGTATCAAGAGATATTGCATTTGGTCTGGAAAATCTGAAGATTCAGAAGTATGAAATCAAAACCAGGATCAGAAAAGCCCTGGAAACAATGGAACTTGAAGAGCATGCTGATCAGAGAGCCAGAACCTTATCCGGCGGGGAAAAAAGAAGATTAACCATTGCCGGTGTAGTAGCTATGAATCCATCTATCATAGCACTGGATGAACCTTTCACAAATCTGGACTACCCTGGCGTTCTTCAGGTACTGAAAATTCTGGTTTCATTAAAAAAATCAGGTCATACTATTATTGTAGTAACACACGATCTTGATAAAGTATTGGCATATGCAGATCGTTTGGTTCTTTTTGAAAATGGAGCTATAGCAGCCGATGACCGTCCTGAAAGAGCAATACAATTTGCTGCTGCATGCGGTGTCAGGGTGCATAAACAAGGAAACAAAGATCTAGATATTAAGGGTATGACATGGCTGAAAGACTAATTTTTCACTATCAGGCCAGAAACTCAATAATCCATCGTATAGATCCGCGTATTAAAATTATTATTATTTTTACCATTTCTGCAGCAATGTTTGCAGTTAATCCCCTGCAATTTGCTGTTCTTTGCGGGTATGTATTATCCGGCTGCCTGATAGCACGGCTTCCTTTTGCCAAATATAGAAAAGAATTACGGTTTTTTCTCCTTTTATTGATAGTTATTATACTTTCCAGATGGATTTCTTCAAAAAACTTGATTAGCAGTCTCTATTATGGTGCAAGATTTATCCTCATTGTCGCAGCAGGATTACTGCTTACTGACACTACTGCTCCTGAAGATTTAACTCTGGCTCTTTATTGGTTTCTCCGTCCCTTCAAATTTCTCAAACCAAAAAAAACAGCCGTTAAATTCAACCTGACTGTTAGTTTTATTCCGCTTATTTTTGATTCTGTTTTGGAAATAAAGGAAGCGAGAAAATCAAGGTTGGATAATACCTGGCGAAATCCTGTTAAACGTATTATCTCTTTTTCTTCCCAAATTTTTGATTTGATCCTGCAGAAGGCTGAAGAAATATCATATGCTCTTGAAGCAAGATTATTCGATGAGGAAACTCTTCACGGGTCAATTTCCTTCAGGAAAATGGATTTTGCGGTTTTAATACTGACACTAGGTATTATAGCAGGATTATTTCTGGTTCACTAAGACGAAAAACGGGAAGCTGGAGATAGGAGACCGGGTGAGAGTACTCTGGACAAGGATACTTGTCTTTGCAGTTATTTCAAAACTGCCCTGGGCAAGTGTACTTGCCTTGGCAGTTGCATCGCAACTGCGGTGCATCTACATAGCTTTTTAAATTCCTTGATCCTAAACCACCTTGGTAGTTACGAAGTAACTACCAAGGTGAGTACCCTGTTCAGGGTACTCACCCAAGCATCTTCATAGTCCCTTTATAGAAGGAGACATCTGTCATAAAGATCATTGCACCCTCTTTTTTATCCAAATCTCCGGTAATACTCTCAATTCCTTCCAGAATCTCCTGCTGTCGTTCAGCAGGAATCATTGCCATAATTGTTTTACTACTATGTTTCTTCTCATTCATAAAACCAATAAAAGAAGCAAAAAGAGGTATATTAGAGATATATTCACCCATACCTGAAGATTCAACTATCGTCGCTCCATCTATTCCTTCCTGTATAAAGTATTCCAGAATGTGATAAAGCATATCCTCCAGATAGAGGATAATATACATCAATTTCATATCTCTCTTTTGAGTGGTATCTCCGGATGTCTGTTGTACGCTTCGTAGAAAGGTTTCATAGAGTACACCCTGGGACTTCGCTGATAATAGTTCGTTTTTCAAATTCCCTGCTGAAAGAGCACGTGAAATACCCGCAAGCACCTGAACATGTTCCGTCACCTTCTCTTCAGGAGCAATTATAAGAAAAAACAACTTTACTTTCTTCTTATCTATCGCATCAAAATCAACACCATGCTTTGAAACTGCAATAAGAACAAACATATCCTTTATACCTTTGAGCCTTATGTGCGGCAAAGCAACACCTTCACCAAACCCAGTAGAACCCTCTTCTTCTCTTTTAACTAATGATTCATAAATTTTTTCTACACTAAAGGTGCTAATTTCACTGTTTTGTACAGCTAATTCTGAAAGCTCCCGAAGAATAGAATTTTTATTTCGTCCCTCAAGAGAAATACTGCAGCAGTTTTTATCTAATATTTCATATATTTTCATAGCTTAATCCTTCATTGCCCTGACAATAGCAAACTTTGAGAGTGAGGGGCCAATTAATTCATTTACAAATACAGAAAGTAGTACAACATTCACCATCATAGCTATTCTATCACCATATAAATGAGAAAGATCAGCTATCATTGGTGAAGCTTGAATCATTAAAACGAGACCGATGGCAACACCTGCCTGGGGAATCATACAGTACCCCAGATATTTTCTGATAGGAGGATCGGATTTGGAAAGAAATGCACCAAAACGAACACCAAAATATTTAGCAAAAGCCCGAACAATTACAAACCCAAACCCGACTATTAAAATCTCTTTTTGTATCAATATTCCCGGATTTAATTCAGTGCCGGCTATAACAAAAAATAGTGCATATATAGGAGGAGTTAACGGTTCAATAATTTTAAACAATCGATGATTACGTGGCGAAGCATTTATCAGGAGTGTTCCTGCTGCCATATTAGACATTAAGGGAGAAAGTTCAAATACTTTTGCAATGGCAGTCTCAATGAAAATTATTCCTAATGCTATAAGAAGAATTTCGTTTTGAGATTTTTTATTCCTTGTCATAATATGAATTAGATAACCGGCAGCAACACCAATTATCAACGAAAACCCTATCTCTTTTACTGCATTGAGAATAAGAAAACCTGCACCTGCTGAAATAGGATTCAGCATGCCAATAGCAAGGGCAAAGACTACACCAAAAACAGCTACTGCTCCGGCATCATCCAGTGCAACCAATCCATATAGATGATCAACAAATTTTCCATGCACCCGCAAAGCCTGCACAATGGCAACTGTTGCGGCAGGTGCTGTTGCTGTTGCAATAGCACCCAATAGAAGAGCAAACGGCAACTCCATTCCAAGTAGACTCATCGCTACAGATACTGCTGCAAATGTTAATCCGACCTGTGTTATGGTCATAATTACAATTGCTTTCCCCATACTTTTTAACTTGGCTGAATAAAATTCACCGCCAATAGTCAAAGCAATCAAACCTAAAGCGAGGTCAGTGACAAATTTAAGAGACTCACCCATTTCATGGTGAACAATTCCTGTTACCGTATCTCCAAGTAACAATCCGGCAATAATATAGCCCGTTATCTCCGGTAGTTTAATCTTAACTACCAACCGTCCAATAACATAGCCAAAAATCAAGAGAAACCCCACAGTAAAGAGCGAGCTTTCTGTTAAAACGTCACGAAGATCTATCAATTTATTTAGTATATTTTCCATCTTTATCTGCCCTATATCTCTTTAACTATTCCTGCATTGTTACCTATTTTCAGTTATATTAATAGGAATTTCAGGAATTAATTTTATGTTACTATCCAAAATATGATTTAGGAAGCTTCAAATCTGCATTCGGATCAAATGTACGAGAATTTCCATCTTTCATCTCATACACCATCTCTCTTAGACGTCTTGCCCATTCCCAATCATCATGCTTACTTGTAAAAACGGTAGGTTCTATTGGTTTACCAACCACAATATTCATGGTCAAATGCCTCTGCTTCACCATCTCATCCACCAGATAGAGCATCTCTATGTTTCCCTTAATACGCAGCCGTTTTCGCAAGTTTGCAAGATTGTAGAAAAACCGCGAATTTCGGCCTGTAACATAGAGGGGAACAATAGTACGTGCATTATTTCTTGCCATTTTGATGAAACTTTTATTCCATTCAAGATCATAGATTCCATAGGGCAGCTTCCTCGAACACACACCAGCAGGAAAAATTATCAGGGGAGAATCCGACGATACTGACTTATCAATATCATTTTTGTATGCCCGGCTTGAACCGTGCTTGTTAACCGGTACAAACATGCTATTTAGACTTGTAACTGCCATCAGGAAATCATTCACCATAAGCTTTACATCTTCATAATGTTTACCCGTTAAAGTCAATATTGCAATTCCATCAAGTCCGCCTAAAGGATGATTTGAAACAAACAGCGGTCTCTCGGCATTAACTAGATTCTCTTCTCCCTCAACAGTAAGCTTAAGATCAAGAAAATCGATGACAGCATTTGCAAAATCAAGTCCAACTTTTTCAGCATGCTCTTCTAAGAATGTGTTCATTTCAGTTATATGTAAAATTCGTTTTAGATAGTTTTTTGCAAATCGTGGTAATTTTTTTGCCAATTTTGGGTTTTTATTTGCTATTACTTCATCAAGGTCGATTTTTTTGATCATTGGTTACTATAAATATTGAAAAGAAATCATGCAAGAGAAAACCTTATAAAAATACTTATAGAAGGTATTTATTGTGGATTTGAATCCCACCGCATTTAGATCACTTTATAATGATTGAAAGATTGAATCATCTCCTTTATGCTAAAGTATGGAAGGCTCAAAAATGACAAAAAAAGAGTTAAGAAATACCATAAGAAATAATCTCGACAAAACCCCATCTCACATAAAACAACGAAAAAGTTTGATTATAACTGAAAAAATCTTAGCTGATAAAAATTGGATAGAGGCTGACTCAATATTTATTTTTATTTCGATGCCTTCACGGGAACCCTCAACTGCAGCCCTAATTAAAGCTGCACTTACAGCAGGCAAATCCATTGCAATTCCAAGAATTGAACTCAGCACTGGGGTTATGTCATTTAAAAAAATTAACGGACTCTCCTACCCAAATGAAGTACTTACCGAAAAACACCCATTTGGATTCTTTCAGCCAGGTGAGCACCTTACTGAGTTATATCCTGAAATCTCAGGTAAAAATCTAATTATAGTTCCTGGAGTTGCGTTTAGTCCGAATTGTGAACGTCTGGGTAATGGCGGCGGTTATTATGATCGGTTCCTCTCTTCAGTCCCTGATAAGACGAAAACGATTGGAATATGTTTTCAGGATCAGATTGTATCTGATTTACCCGTTGAGATACATGATATAGCTGTAATGGAAGTATATACCGAAGAACATCGGTATAAGCGTTAGTCACTTAGACAATCTTTGCATTCATAAATTCTACGAAATGCTGTG
>Ga0307988_1002015_pt1 | contig 10585 bp, 10 predicted proteins | sample EllFjometagen183_FD_203166 | JGI IMG/M metagenome (GOLD analysis project Ga0307988, IMG submission 203166) | Marine microbial communities from Ellis Fjord, Antarctic Ocean - #183 | ecosystem: Environmental > Aquatic > Marine > Unclassified | place: Southern Ocean | collected 2014-10-08 | reverse complement strand
TAAACAGTATTATATTAATAATAGATTTAGGGTTTGGGGATTTTAAGTATCTATACGCAATTTTCTCCTCTTCATAATTACTCCTCTAAATGCTTAGAAGCCTAAACCCTATTTTTTTAGGGAAGAGCTGATTTCGAAATCTTATGAAATCAGCTCTTTTTTTGTAGCTCTAGACTATGTTTTTAATTATTCTTGAATTATTAGGAAACATGGTATATATAAGAGATGGCAAAGCATGACAAAATAATATAAACTTAGTTAGCAAGGGGGGAAAAATATGAACAACAAGATAGAAGCACTTGCTGAAGAGTCAATAAATCTTGAACTAAATGTCAGTAAAATGTATTCTTTATTCGACGAGTTATTTCCGGATGATTCAGAGTTTTGGCAGGAACTGGTATTTGAGGAAGAGAGCCACGCTAACATTATTGGAGACGGAATTGCGATATTCGAACAAATACATGCATTCCCTCACGAACTGTTATCTCATAACCTTCAAAAACTCAAAGATACGAATAAAAATCTTGAGTTTCTTTTAGCAAAATTCAAAAGAGTTCATCCTTCAAGATCTGAAGCATTTAACACAGCATTGGATATTGAAATTTCAGCTGGCGAACTGCATTATCAACATTTCCTAGAAGAAAAACACTTATCAAGCCTTGATGAAACTTTTCGGCAATTAAATGAAGAGGATAAAGACCACGCTATAAGACTTCGTGCTTATATGCAAGAGAATGACATCCAGTAACCAATATTGTAACACGCAATATGGCGAAAGTAGCGTATGTTCAGTATGTTTTAAGGTATTACATACACTTCATACGGGTAAAATGATGTCCTTGGCGGATTTTTAGATATGGACTTACAAAGTAGCGATATTTAAATATTATTTTGTGCATGTTTATTCCATTCAGGAGAAAACACACAACTACTATAACCATTTTTTTATACGGGGGAAAAGTAATATTATTTTTTCGCGTAAAAAATATAATATCATTAGAATAGCCAAAATACCCATTACTACTAATATTCCATAAGGTCCATATTCCCCATGTAACTCCATATTTTGGAAATTCATTCCGTATAGCCCCGTAATGAAAGTTAATGGAATAAATATGGTAGCAATAATTGCCAAGTCGAACATCCTTTTATTTATTTGGTTACTTGTTTTATTCATTCGGTTACTGACGCTGGAAAAATAAATTTCCAGCATATTGGAAATCCTTTCCCTGACAGATTCGGTATTATCAAAAATCCATAAAATTTGACTATTTAGATTTAGATAATTTTTCGTATCATCGCTAAATCTTGAGTCGTCAAGGTATATTGAATGAATCATTTCTCGTAAGGGCCAAATTGATTTTCTCATTAAAGCTGCAGTGTGTTTTAGTTTTTGCAACTTCTTCAGTACATCAGATGTGGGAGACGAGATAATCTCCCCCTCAATTTCTTCAAGGCTATCATCTAGTTGACTAATGAATTCGTAATAAGAGTCAACTGCTTGGTAAAGGTGAGAAAAAGTTAAATAATTAATATCTTTTGAGCAAATTAGTCCCTCATTTTTTTCCACTCTGTCAATAATATGTTTAAGTGATTTGTCGTCTGATATTTGAAAAACAATAAGAGTTTTTCCAGAAGTGATTAAGCATAAGGGAGTCAACTGGAAGTCTGATTCGTTAATCTTAAAAGGAAAATTGAATACCGCAAAGAAGAAATTATCATTTACCGAAAATTCCGTACGAGCCGTTGAACAATTCTGAATATTTTTAATAACCCGGCGATCAAGCTTAAACTCTTTTTCGATAATCTTAAGTTGATCCGTCGGTGGAATACTATGATAAATCAGCCATGTATTTCTATCATTAGTCCTCTTCTTCAAAGCCTTGCTAAGGGAAATATTCTTTATTCGTTCAACATTATCTTTATTGAAAGACAGCATTTCGAGACGAACAGGATCATTATGATTTTCTTTTAGGTGTCCTGGGTGTTTACCGAACAACTTATACTTTGACTTAACTTCCAAAAGGTTTATCATTTTATCTCCCTTATTTAGATTTTTAAGCATTTTAATCGGACACAGGTTGTGAAGCGGAACCCAATAATCAAATGTATAATCTCATCCATTAATATTCAAGGAAAAATAGATTGAATTCATAATAATTCCATATATTTATAGAAATTTAATCTATACTAGTTATAACTTTCAAAAAACTGGCATTTAAACCTTTTATTAAACCTTTTAAAGTTTACTTCGTTTAAGCTCATTGCTTCGTAAAATATAATTATAACACTTATCAGCTAAACAGCAATTTATGACATCTGAATCAAAATCTATTTATCTTATATTGAAGATAAAATATTGTGAAGAAGAAAGTTGCTACTCCTGAGAAAGATATATCTTTTTTTAAATACGTATTGAAATGTTCATTAAATATACGCCGTACTTTAAAGCATTGAACCAGTAAGGTTATCCCAGCAATAAGATATAGGAGACTAGAGTTACCGTCTGCTAAATTTACCAAAACACTAATGCTATATAGCACGATAATAAAGACAAAAACTCCAGTATTTAGCTTCTCTTTTGATTGTAGACTGTTTATTGCATCTCTTCTCCTTAAAAACCAGATAGCTCGATATATTCCTACAGTGATAACTGTCAGAAAAATCATTAGAAGAACATTTGTTTCCATTAGTTCATTGTCAGTTTTTACGTTTTTTAGTTCGTGGCCACAAAACCAACAAATAGTTATACCCGGAGCATGATGGGTACTGCACTGAGTACAAATAGTATCAGACTGGTTTGAATCGATTGGTATTTCAATTTTTTCTATGGGCGGATTCAGGGACCCAGCAGAAGGGCACCCATAGGTGGCACACCCTTTATTGTCGATCCAGCAATCTTTATGATATGTCATCTTACAGTCTTGGCATAAAGTTAATGAGCCTGAATCATATTTCTCTATTTCAGTACAACAAACAGGACAAACTTTCAATGTATCCTCAACGGGAGTTTGATCATTATTGCCATTGAAAATAGCACAACTTTCTGTCGTTGAGCTCTCCATAGGGAGTAACTCAATCTTTTCCCCACAATATGGACAGAAATGAATATGTTGAGATTCATTAATCTCAATTGAGGACAAACAACTAGGACATTGCCAGTTCATAATATATTCTTGATTAAGTGTTCTGGTTTTTTAAAACTCTTGCTTCAAAGACACAAACGGTGTTACCAACTTTGATGCTATCTCCGGTTTTCAACTTTTGTTGTTGAATTGGAATATTGTTAACCAAGACCGTAGCTTGACCAATTGAAGTAACGATAAAATCCCCGTTAATGTTGTTGATCGCGACATGCCTTGCAGCAACTTGAGAATCTTTAAAAAGGTAAATCTCACATTTAGGAGAACTTCCAATCACTGTAGGGTTACGATAAATAATGAACTGCTTTCCTGCGATAAGTCCAGCTGTAACTTTAAGCCATCCTTGTTTAGCTATATTTTCAAGCAAAACTGTTGCAACAGCGGCACCAACACCTAATCCAACAATATTTATAAACCGCGCGAAACCAACACTACCGGAAATCTCAATTATAGGATCAAAAAGGATACCACCAATAAGACCACCTACTAACCCACCAGCAATACCCAACATAAATTTCTTCCCACTTTTCATGACTATACCCGGAGCAATAGCAATAAACATCCCCAAAATGCCCCAACCGACTGAACGTGCAAAGACCTGTTGCACAGTTAATGTGACATAGCTACCACCCCCAAGTGACCTGTAAATTTGATCAATGAATAGTGAAACAATAAATCCTCCTATAGCACCAAGCACTGCAGCAATGAATCCATTTTTCTTGACTAATGACATATTTTTAGTAACACAACCTTCGGCAATCGAAAGTCCAACTGCAATAAATATACCAAGTATAACCCAGTTCAAAGTGGAAAGATTTTCGATCTTATTCGTAGTATCTTCGAAAAGTTTAATTCTGTCCGATTGATTCATGTTAATGATCTTGTCAGGAAGATACTCATTGTTCCTGTATTTTGGAATATTATCTTTAGCTCTTTGAAGAAATTGCCTTAGCTCATAATTAGACATATTTGGCTTTTCTGTGTGAATGTAACGAAAAATTTCTTTGAGTTGATTAACAGGATTATCGTCTTGGATTTTCCAGATTATTTCTCCTGCCGTCCATGCCATGACAGAAAAGATAAACCCAAAAAGAGCCATATATATAATTGATTTTCTAAAACCGGCTCCTTGTTTATTGAGCGGCTTTGACTGGCCAATGTTTACACGAATCTTTTCCTGATGATCCCCCATGCGTCCAACAATATTTTGTCTGTTGATCTCGGAATCGACTTTTGCGCTGTTAACCTCATCAAGAGATACTGTTATCTTGTTATCACTCATCGTTTCTCTCCTTGTACGTTGTTATTATTTTTTACGATTTTTAATTTATTTATTATCAGTTTTTTCTTCTTCTACTGTTGCAATATTTTCCGTTTCTATTACAGTTGGAGCAGCAAGTAAAATTAGAAGAAACGGTCCAAGTAAAATATACCAGGCGTTGAGTTTAAGATCGCGAAGTCGGCGAATTGAGAGACAAACAGTAGGAATCGCAGTTCCAAACCAATATATATATAATACATATGGAGAGACAGCAAGATACCCAAGAGCGATTGAGATACAGGTTGAAACTAGAATAAAAGAGTATAATTCTCTGCGTGTTGCTTTGTCTCCTATGTTTACATAATTAGTCATAGCATGCCAATACAACAAACATATTTTTTTAAAGCATGGGAGAATGATATTAATCAGACACAAAAATTCCCTCAAAAGGTTTCGTAAATTAAAACTGATTTGGCTATAAGCAACACAAATTAATGACTTGACTTTTCCTGTAAATGAATGACTTTTTAATGAACTATCCATTTCAACTCCACATTCAGAGCAAATGATATTTCCTTCAGAATTTAACATTCCACACCAAGGACAAGAATTTGTATTATTCACCTCGTTAGTTTCATTTATATATGGAGGAGAGGACTGGCAACCATAAGCGGCACAGCCTTTATTCTCTTCCCAACACTCAGTGTGATAAGCGATATTACAATCGGGACAAGTCACAATCGAATCATCTTGAGCGACATCCGTGCAACAAATAGAGCAGTTTACTGCTTGAGCCATATCAATCTGATTGTCAGGTTCTTTTTGGGAAGTGAATGGTGAGCCACATTTAGAACACACGGCTTCATCTACAGAGTTAGTACCTTGATTATTATTTCCGCATTTTTGACATTTCATTTTTATTTCTATCTATTCTTATTATGGTTTATTTTTTTATTCATCGCTTTCCTACCAGTTCCATGGCCACAAAGAGTGCCACCATGGTTTTTTCTGAGACTGTTTTGATGGCGACTTCGATTTAATAATTACACTATGAACTTCTGTTTTTGTCATTTTTGCCTGAACAAATTTCTCTTCAAGTTTCTTCTGCCCAGAATTAGTGACTTCAAGTTTTTGTTGAAGTTTCCGTATTAGACGAGTAAAACCTTGTTGCTGCTGATGAAGCTGTTTAACCTGGTCTTCAAGCTCAAGGATATATTTTTTTGTTTCATTAATTTTCTGCTCAAGTTTTTCACTCTGTATTTTGCGACTGTTTTGTAGATTATTGATGTACTTCTTTTCTTCTTCCTGTTTTTGTTGGAGTTTTTGCTTGTTCTCTACTATTGTGGTTAAAGCCTTGCATCTGGACTCTTTCTGTAATATTTTTTCATTGAGTGTTTTATTATGTTGATGCAACATAATCATTTTAATACCAAGGGAGAGTGCAGCTATAATAAAAATAATAAAAACAAGAACATAGACGATTCTCTTACGAATTATATTTTTTTCATCAATATCAGTAAATTTTACGCTTTTTTTTTCATTTAGCAGAGAGTTTTTCTGAGAAAGAACAGGAGCTTTATCTGCTATAATGGCAACAGAATTCTGCTCTAATTTTTCGGCATTCCAAAAGAAAAAACCATCAGCCTCGCTTTGTGGATCAAAAACATAAGCTGGTTGCCACTTGATTGAAAAGAAATTCTCGTGGATAAATTCGTCCATATTTGAAAGAAATATACCAAACCCAGGATGTGTATGGTACCAGCCCACAATTTTTTGGTTGGGATATTTTTCTGCCAATTCTGCGTGAATGTAATCCCATGTTTCGGATGTGAACGTGACGTTACCGGTTTTGCTAGTGGCAAACTTTCCTTCAATTCTTGCATCAATAAGTAAGTAAGGTTTCTGGTCCCAGCATAAATTTCCGACAAGAACACCACATACTTCTTGACTCTTGTTGGAAAGTCCATGTGTTTTAATCGCATTGATCACGGATTGTAGGACTAAAGTATATGAAGCGTCAAGGCTTATTCCTTGGGGAATTTTTTTAATGACACATTCACTTTTTTTAACTTCTGAAAAGTTTGTCATGGTGAATTTTCTCCAGATTTATTATGGGATAATGGGCCAAGCACATCATTTGCATCACCTGAAAACTCGAATCCAATAAGTCGTTCGTTGTTTCTTGCCCACAATATATCAAATTTAGGGACACCGATTTCTGCAAATGTTTTATCTAAAAAACGTTCCTTCCCAGTGATAGTAAAAAATGTACGAACTTCGCGATGTTGACCACACTCAGGGCAGTCTGTAATCGATTTATTCACCTGACCAAGAGAACAATAGAGCGGTTGGTTTTTTTTACAACTATGGCAGTACAATGATTCAAGTACGTCACGGCCTAGTTCTAATACAGTGTCATTCCCGAGCCGCTCCTTAGCGACTTCTAAGAGTTCCCCGATAGGTGTTTCGTCGCTACGGTTGTTGATAGAATAAATATGTTCAGCTATATCGTGTGAATAGCAGTCTTCCTTCTTTTGGTAATCAATCAAATATGAATCCGCAGATATACCATTAAACATGAAGCCTTTTCCGGCAATGGTTTCCATTCCATGTAATAGTTTTATTGCTTCTTGACATTGTACTCCAGCTATGACAGCACTGATAGTTGGAGTTGTTGGAACTTTTCCTTCCTGCATTTCATTTCTGGAAAGCAAATTGCAAGAACGCCGATGGTTGAGAAGAGTCCAGTCGGTGTCAGACATTGTACATTCATAGCAGGGACCGTCCGGAACGAAAACTCTCGCACATCCACTAATTTGTTCAATTGCCCCATCTATCCAGGGCTTGTTTACTTTCCAACAACTGCGATTAATCGAGAGGCGTGCCTCACGATTGTCCAATCCGCCAATTACTAGATCAGCCCAATTATAGACACCAACTCCAAGATCATAAATTATGTTGCCATGAAATGAATGAACATTTATATCCGGGAATATATCTTTTGCACTTTTAGCAGCTATTTCAGCCTTTGAATTTCCATTGTTATTTTTACGAAAAAGTACTGAGCGCGATAAATTGGAATTTTCTATATTATCAAGATCTGCAATTAATAAGTTCCCAACACCCAGTAACGCGAGATTTTTAATAATTTCGTTTCCCAGAGCTCCAGCACCAATTACGGCGATTTTTGCATTTCTTATACGTTGCTGATCCCACCATCCGATTAAACTGAATCTCTGAAAACGGTCATCAAGGTTAACTGAGTCATCCAATGTGTCATCCAATGTAATTTTTAAGGTTTTTTCGCTCATACTCCCCCTAATATATTATTTGCCTGCGGTAATTTCAGGTTGAAGGCGAATCACGTCTCCTTCTTTCACTCCTACATCAGATAAACACTGGGTGTCTTGCAACTGTTTCCCACTCGCTTTGTGGTGAAATTTATAAGACAAAGGTTGACCATCTGGTCCATTTTTAGGTAAATTCATCTTGTCGAGAAGAACCGCAACAATACGATTGATTGGAGCATCATCTGGCAATTCAACCTCTTGCCGTTTGTTACCGGTTGCATCCCAAATTTGTACAGTCACGTGTGCCATTTTTTATTCCTCCTTTAGTTATTTTGTTCTGATGGCATTAAATCACAATTGTCAATAGGTAAAAGATCTTGATTAAGATCAGTCCACATTGCAGCCTCGCCATCCAATGGGCTTCTTATATTATGTGATTGGTAGGTAATCATTTCTCCAATTCTAACAACTAAATCGCATAGACGCTCCCCTGCTGTCCAATGATCTCCAATGCAGATAACCGCAGGCTCAATATTTGGGTGAAATATTTTTGTCAACATTCGACAATGAGGCGGAGTGCGAGGATATGTACTTGGCAATGTTATCTCAACTTGATGTTGATTTCTATAAATAACTTTCCCGTTTTCAACTGCATCAATCCCCTTTACATTATATTCCACTACATATCGCTCAGGAGGCTTTCCGTGAGCTTCCTGCAAACGTATGTACTGAAAGGAAGTATATTTATCCCTCATTAAGTTTTCATCCGCAATCAACCTTCGCTGTCGAGGTGATAGTGTTCTTTGTTGGGGAATATCAAAAGATACAACTATTTTATCGTTATTTGGTGGTGCGGCAGGGGACTTATGTTCGGTTTGAGGTTCATCCACAATGTCCATTTTAAATTTAGGCGGGGCTAAAATAGCATCTTCGCCATCTGCGGGAATAAAAAAACGAGCTTCACAGTCTCCGCAAGAAACTTTACGACCAAGCATGTCGTCATCAATAGCATATAGTCCTTCACATGTCGGACATGTAAAATTAATCATCCTTTTCTACCCCTCTGAAGTTGTTACAAGATGATTGACAACATCAAGCCATCTTATACGTTTATACAACAGCAAAAAAAGTACTGACTTTCATTGTACTAACTACGTCCAAGTTTATCATTCTTACAGTTTTTCTGTTTTTTTAATTCCAGAAACTAACTTTTCTGTGGCTAAATCAACCCCATACATATTTTTTTTAATCAATACCAAATTAATATTACATGTCATAATTATAAATTCAAGAAGAAATCGTTTTATATTAAAAATTATTTTGATTGTCTTTTAGCTTGAAACTTGTATATGCTTTGGGCATTCTGCCGCCCAATTTGTTTATTTTGTGTTTAAGTGTTAGGGTTACTGTTGCCCTAAAATAAGCTTAATACGATGTAAATCAAGTGGATTTGCAAAACAAAATATTTTGTTTTTATTCTTTATTATTAATCAGCTGTTTTTAAATTCCTGGGAAGCAAGTAGACAACAGCAGAAACTATGTTTAAAGACAATGTCCTTGTATCAATATATTTTAAATTTGATATTTTTATTGCTTAGGAATAGGCTCTGCTATAAAAGTTTCTCCACATTCACATTCTACTTTTTCACCAATTAGATCATCAGAAATACCTTCAAATATAATTTGGCATTGTGGACATTGTATGGCAGTGTTTATATTATTATTTAATAGCTTTCTCTTCTCTTTTTCAAATTCATCTTTAGTAATAATATTTAAATCTAATAATTCTTTAAATTTAAAAATCTCATCTGCTGAAGAAGTAAATTTATTTGATGTATCATCATTTGGTATAGTATTATTTTCTGCATTTATTAGAATGAGAGCATAAGCATACCATTTTCTTAAGGTGCTTTCACTCTCTTTAAGAGTAAAGAAAGGCAATGATGGATGAGTTGTATAAATATCTAAATAATAAGTTGAATAATTTTTTGTCTTTGTAATAGTATTATGTTGTTGTTTTGCAGTCATTCCACCAACAATAGCCCCAACTCCGCCGGCAATAACTGCACCAACAATAGCCCGATCAACTACTCCTTTTTTTGTTGTTTCTCCAGTAGAGCTAGTAATAGTTGTAGTTTTTGTCCTCAATTCACAGCTTATAATTTCTCCCTTAGCAAACAGAAACAGTTGTGCATTGTTGTTTAGATAGCCAATATATTCATTATTAAATGCAATTACAAATTTAAGCTTATCATTAAACTTATCATCCCAAGACCATGAAAACATTGTATCTACAATATTTGGCATTGAAGAAGCAAAAAAATCATTTATTATTTCTTGGTCTTTTTGTTTTTCTGCTAAATATTTTTCTTGTACATTTTTACGTCTAGCATCCCTATCTTCCATTGTACTCCCAGCACTAAAAATAGCAATAACACCAAAAACAACAATAGAAATAATAACAACACCAATAAATATGACCATAACCTAGGCAACTCCTTTTTTACATAAAGCGTAATTTAAAATTATTTGATAAGCATCGTGGAAATATTTTTTGTATTACAATTGTCTACTATTCTTATCATGCATTGAATTCGGTCTTTCAAAATATCAAGTATTCTATTATCAGATTTATTTCTGCCGACAATTAATATCTCAAATTTTGCAGTTCAAATCTGAGTGTAAAAACGAACGGTTAAGCCCTGAAAAACAACCACTAATATGATATATTTCAATAACTTATAACAAATTAAAAAGTTAACATATAAGAGGTTGTTATACTAAAGAATATAGAACTTAAAATGAATGAAATCAAATACAGTTGCAATAAACATGAAATAAACTACCTCGACGCAAGCATACAAGATATTGAAGAGCTTAACTTAAAAAGA
>Ga0307988_1002014_pt1 | contig 10585 bp, 11 predicted proteins | sample EllFjometagen183_FD_203166 | JGI IMG/M metagenome (GOLD analysis project Ga0307988, IMG submission 203166) | Marine microbial communities from Ellis Fjord, Antarctic Ocean - #183 | ecosystem: Environmental > Aquatic > Marine > Unclassified | place: Southern Ocean | collected 2014-10-08 | reverse complement strand
TCATCTCTGGATCTCATGTCAATTTTAATCTGATCAATTGGTGTCTGGCCGAAGGTTAACTGGGGGTCAAATATTTTACGCAAAATAGCCTCGAAGTTTTACTTGCTTTTTAAATTTAGGTTGATAATTAAATTGCTCTTAATTTCTAAAACCCCTTTTATTTTAATTAGTTATACTAATATAACTTGAGGTAAAAATCAATCAATATTACAGATTCGCTGAAAATTTCAGATCATTTCAAGAGATGTGATGCCACAATTTACAGGCCTTCAGTTATTTTCGGTCAGGCACTAATCATGCTAATTCATAACCTTAAGTAATCAATAATGTAAATTTTGTTACTTGACCCACGTATAAAATCATATATAAATGAACAATACCATTCTGAAAAGGCTATTTTGAAATGGTGATCTTTGTTTAAAACCTTAAAAAGGAGAATTGCCGTGAATCGAGAAAAAATGGATTCAATTTTAAAGAAAATTGCTACGAGACACAAACTCACAAGAAGAGATTTTTTAGCAGGGTCACTAAGTACTGTTGCAACAGGTGCAGCACTTTCAATTCTGCCTTGGCAACCGAATAAGGCATTTGCTAGTATAAAGGGGAAACCGATAAGGATAGGGTATATGGGTGCAATGAGCTATCCGCTATCTGTGGGTGGCTGGCGAGCCTTGGAAATCGGTGTGGATGAAATAAATGAAGCCGGAGGTGTATTGGGAAGACCACTGGAACTTGTGGGACCTTATAGCGATGAAGGCAGGCCGGAAGAGGCAATAAAGGCTTACGAGAAACTGGTTTGGACTGATAAAGTTGATTTTGTTATCGAAGGGCTTCTCGATGATTCTTCTGTTGCCATTATGAGTCGCGTCGCCCAGACCGATGTTATTACAATCGGAAGCTGGGTTAGTACCATCGAGTGTTACGATAAGGTTTGGCAAGATTATGACAAATACAAAAACTGGTTCGGTGGTGTTGCTCAGGACTGGGGGTTAGTGCTCTCAATCAAAGATTTTGTTCAAAATTATCTGGTAAAACAACTCGGCTGGAAAAGTGCGGTTATATTCAGAGAAGATTTAGTATGGACGAAAGGCTGTGCAGAATACGCCTATGAAGAATTCCCAGACATCGGTGTTGATATAAAAGGAGATATAGCGTTTCCGATTGACACGGTAGATTATGCGCCACTCTATGATCAGTGTATAAAATCAGGCGCTGATGGAATAATCTGCTTTCTTGCCGCTGTTGCAACCGTTCCGTTGGCCCAGTATATGAAACTCCAAGTCCCCATGGTAATGGCGGGTGTGAATACCGATGCCGGAATGTTTGAGATATATAAGGACACGGGAGGATTTACAGGCTGTGCAGCTCAGTATGCCTGTTTTCCTGGAAAGCAAAGCCCTCAAACTCTTTCTTTTATGGATAAATATTGGAAAAAATATAACAAACGTCCCAGATTGCCTGAACACTGTGGATTTGATGCTTATAGCGAACTATATGCACTTGCGGCCGCAATAGATCGAGCGGGCACGATAAAGTCGGATGCTGTTATTAATGAGCTTGAGCGTTCTTATGATGAAGACCTTTATCTTGATTGGCCGTGGCACCCCGGTGGCTGGTTTGGCTTAGAGAGGCCGGCTGCACCCAAACAGGTCCCGGAGAGATACAGACGTGGCCCCTATAAAGGACCCTGGGACAAGGCTGAGGCTTGGGATGCCTCAATGGCTCCTCATGTCTGGGGTGTTCCAGAAATGGTAAGATGGGGTGAGTGGCAAAAAAATCCTCAAATTAAAGGGGAGAATTTGGCATGGCAGGAAGCAAACTTTCCTAAGGAATATGCAAAAATGGTTGGCGTATGGCCACCGGAGTATGCTGATGGGACCTTTCAAGGACCGCCTTGGGTAAAGAAGGGTTAGACGTGAATTTAATTGGCCTTGCAAAAAGTTAACTATAATTTATCGGATACAGCAAATAATCCTAAGTGTCGTAATAGAACACAGGTTTTTATCCATGAATATGATGTTTATTTTTTGCAAGACCACTCGTTTTTTATGACGAATATTGCATTAGATATAAAAAATATTTTGAGGCATAGTACCATTTGTAGTTCAGTGCCAAAGATTACAAGGCGAAAAAGATACAGCAGTGCAAATATTCATTGAGCAATTATGCGTGCTCAAAATAAACTTACAATTAACTATATGTTTCTTTTGAAGGAGCCTCTTTTATGGCTGGTGATATTTTATCAATACTTATCTTAGGCCTCATTGTGTCATCCATGTATATGCTTATTGCCACAGGGTTTACAATCATTTACAGCGTTTCCAACATTCTTGACCTGTCATATTTTGGGTTTCTAATGGTCGGCGCTTATTCTTATCTCCTTTTTTATGAGGTGTTTCCTACCTATATCTGCTTGATATTGGCAATGATCACCACAAGCATATTGTACATTCTCATGTACAAGGTTGTCATTAGAAGACTGATAGACAACCCTGTTCTGGTGGTTGTAATGACGGTTTTGTTCAATCTAGTTTTGGAATATATATTGTTAATTGTTTTCAGCAGAGCACAGAGAAATTTATTTCCTGTAATCCCAGGAGTTACTGAGATTTACGGGACAAAATTTCATACCAATATGTTTTTTGTTATGGCAGCAAGTTCAACTGTCATGATTGCTTTCTGGCTATTTATCAAAAAGACCTATGCTGGTAAGGCAATACTGGCAATTTCAATGGATGCAAAAGGTGCGAAATTATCAGGGATTGATCCAGACAAAAATATGACAATTGTTTATGCAATTGCTGGATTAATGGCAGGTTTGTCCGGAATCAGTTATGGGGCATATACAGCTGTATACCCTGACATGTTTATGTTTCCTTTGATTATTGTTCTCGCAATCGTATTGATAGGAGGCCTGGGGAGCATCAAAGGCACAATAATTGCGTCAGGAGTTATCGGTTTTCTTGAAATCATTACAACCTATTGGATTGATCCAAAGGCTAGGGGCTTATCAGCCCTAATCTGTATTATATTGATATTGTACATCCGTCCACAGGGGTTTTTTGGTAGAAAACAAACATTATAATATTTGGGTCAAGAAGAGGCTGAATTAATGAAAAAACAGATTAATAGCAGTGTTTTAGGTTGGGTCGTTCTTATCATTATTTTATACAGTATCCCTATATATATGAAGAATCTGAATTGGCTTGGCATACTAACTTTCGCAAATATTTTTGTTCTTTTCGCGATTAGTTGGGATATATCTTCAGGGCATACTGGTTATTTAAGCCTTGGGCACACTTTTTTCATAGGATTGGGCGGGTATGCTTCCGGTATGCTTACGCACCACCTCGGGTTTTCATTGTTTCCGTCCATAGTTATTTCTTCCCTCTTTGCGATGGTGCTTGGAACACTTATAATTATTCCGGCTTTCAGGGTAAGAGGGCCTTATTTTTTAATGCTTTCTTTTGCTCTACCCCTGTTTTTAACCGGTATCGTACGAATTGGATATTTTACTGATTATACAGGCGGGCATATGGGATTATTTCCACTTCCTGTATTTGCGTCGGTGCCAGATCGGTATAAAGTATACTATCTCACGCTTACTATAATGCTGCTGATCGGAATTCCATTGTGGAGACTGAGCAAATCGGAAATTGGGCATATTTTAAGAGCCATTTATAACGATGAAGAGCTGGTTGGAAACCTGGGATTCAACCCATTTAAGTTTAAGCTTTTAGCATTTACGGTATCAAATTTTGTCGCAGGCCTTGGCGGGGCTTTATGGGTGCACAACATGGGTTCTGTTGCTCCTCACAGTATATTGGATCTGTATATTATGGTCCAAATAGTTATTGCAGTTATGATCGGCGGTGAAGGGACTATAATAGGCCCCATTTTAGGTGCATACTTTTGTGTAATTCTTCTTGAAGCATTGCAGCCTTATGCCCCTGGGCCGTGGAGATTGTTAATATTTACCCTCATTGGGGCAGGCATGATTGCAGTAAAGCCTACTGGTATTTTCATTGCTATCTGTCAAAAACTTGATGATTTTATTCAAAAAAAAGTGAGGGGTTCATAAATTGAGCAAAATATTCGAAGTAGAGAATCTTAAAAAGAGTTTTGGCTCAATTGAGGCAGTTAGAAATGTTTGTTTTGATGTGAAGCAGGGGGAAATTCTCGGAATCATCGGTCCTAATGGGGCTGGGAAGACGACCCTTTTTAATTTAATAATGGGTGTGTATCGCCAGGATGATGGGAAACTATTACTTAGAGGGCATGACATTAGTCGCTTGAAAACCTTTCAAAGGGTAAATAAGGGCATTTCGAGAACTTTTCAGTTTGCGAGAAATTTTTCATCATTAACAGTTATGCAGCATATTCGTATGGCAATGCTATCTGATAAACTGAGCTTAAGTTCTAAAGGTGAGCAAGAGCGTGATCGTGAAGCAAATCGAATTGCCGATGTCGTTAAGCTTGGGGGATCCAAGTCAAAATACCCAGGCGAATTAAATATCGAGGAGTTGCGAAAGCTTGAGCTATCAATGGCGTTGGCTGTCAAACCAGACATTTTACTTTTGGACGAAATGTTTGCAGGTTTAACAGAAACAGAGTCCAAAGATATAATTGACATAATAAGAACGATGATCAAGTCGGGAGATCCAACGACCGCCATAATTATTGACCATAATCTGGCGGCTCTATCTGAAATTGTCCACAGGGTAGTAGCAATAGATTTGGGTGAAAAGATAGCTGAAGGGTCCTTTGAACAAGTCATATCTGATCAAGCAGTTAAAAAAGCATATCTTGGGGAATACGTTCAGTAAGGAGACGTTGCATGGCGTTATTAGAAATTGAAAATCTATCTGTTAATTATGGAAAAGTAAGGGCATTATCAAATGCTACGCTACAGGTTGAAGCAGGTAAGGTGATTGGTCTAATTGGTCCGAATGGATCTGGGAAATCAACCCTTCTTGACACCGTTTCTGGTTTAACAACAGATTGGCGTGGAAAAATTACATACGATGGTCTCGATTTGTCTAAACTCAAACCGGCTGAGAGGGTCAATATGGGTGTCGTGCAGTGTCCGGAAAGACGTCATCTTTTTCCATTAATGACAGTCAAAGATAATCTTGTAATCGGTTCGTTTTGTAAAAACGCCAGGCCCATGATTGATGAGAACATGGAATTTGTATTCAATGTATTTCCGGTCCTCAAAGAAAAGCAAAACGCGTACGCCAACACGTTAAGCGGTGGTCAGGCCCAAATGCTTGCGGTAGGAAGGTCCATACTTTCAAATCCTAAGCTGTTGATGTTGGATGAGCCAATGCTTGGGGTCGCTCCGGTACTTAGAAAAGCCTTCAGCATTGCTTTAGAGAGATTGAAGGAAAAAAATATTACAATTTTAATCACAGAACAGGAGCTATTTTTAACAATCAACAGTACCGATATGCTTTATACGATTACAATGGGAAAAATTGCAGACAAGGGTACATCTGAAGAGTTTCAACTGAGTTCCAGCATGAATGATTTGTATTTCATGAACAAATAGAAAAAACGATAAGTTAGCGTATCCTGTTAGTTTATTTTAAATTTTATTCTGGAAAAAATGTGACCCTGGTACTTCAAAAAAATTAATTACTTTCAAGGAGGCACAAAATGAGTGATTTGAAGAGCAATCTCGTAGCGCTTAAAAAGGTTGAGGTTTTAGAAGAGGTAAAAAATCGGGCAGCAGAGGGTGAAGATCCCGCGAAAATACTTATTGAAGCTCAAGGGGCGATGAAAACTATTGGCGACAAATTCCAGTCTGGAGAATTTTTTTTGGCAGAATTGATTCTTTCTTCGGTAATATTTAAAGGAATTTCTGCGGAATTGAAGTCGTATATGGGCGAGTCTAACAAGCAAAAACCTGTTGCTAAGATTATCTTAGTCACCCTAAAGGGCGACATCCATGATATAGGCAAAGATCTGTTTGGTGATCTTCTTAGCGCTCGCAATTTCGAAGTCGTAGATCTTGGAGTAGATGTGGATCCAAGAGCGGTTGTAGATAAAGTAAAGGAAGTAAAGCCTGACTTCTTGGGTTTTTCCGCTCTTATGACCACAACATTTCAAATGATGTCCAAAACGGCCAAACTTCTTGAAGAAGAGGGCTTGCGGGATAACCTTAAATTAATGGTCGGCGGTGGTGTTACAACTAATCAGGTAAAGGATATGGTTGGTGCGGATTTTCAGACATTGGATGCCATGGAAGGCGTTAATTACTGTGAACAAATCGTGTCAGGAGGGAATTAAAATGGCTAAAGAATATATGACTGGCTGGGAAAGAGTTGAAGCGGCGATTAGGCTTACAGAAAAACCAGATAGGGTCCCAATCGTTCCCCAACTTACAAAGGCGGCGGCAGCCCCTTTTGCAGGCTTAACACAGGCTGAGGCATGTGATGATGATGAAGCAACTCTCCATGGGATGATTAAATGCTATGACGACTTTGGTGGGTGGGATGCATTGTATATGGATATTCCTGATTCGGAAATGATGCAGATTCTTTATTGGCAGCAGCCTTTAGGATGGAAGGTACCTGGTAGAGATATACCTATTGAATACACAATGCAGGTCATTGAGGGTGAAATCCTTGGCGGTGATGAATATGACCGTATAGTAGATGAAGGTTGGCATAAATTTTACTATGAAGATTTCATATTCAGAATCACACATTTAAAGACATCGGATGATTTGAAAAAAGAGCAGGATAAGATTGAAAAACTATCAGCTATAGCGAATAAAGAATGGGGCAAACGTGGTGTCAAAAACTTATGTGGTTCAATAGATTTTCATCCTTTCTTTAAATTAAACCTGGCGCGGTCATTGACGAAATTTACCGAAGATCTTTACTACTCAGGCGACAAGGTTGATAGAGCCTTGGATCGAATGACGGATGATATGATCCCGCCTCTTATTGAAACCTGTAAGGCGTCCGGCGTAAAGGTTGCTGCATTTGTCGAAGAGAGGGCGTCCGGTTATTTTTATCCTCTACACGTATTTGAGCGTTTCTGGTGGCCCTATACTGAAAGGATTGTTAATGCGCTATTCTCAGAAGGTATTGTTACTGTAATGCACTTAGATACAGATTGGGGAAAAAACTTACATTACTTTAAGAAATTACCCAAAGGCTCAGTCGTATTAGAACTCGATAGTACAACGGACATTTTTGCCGCCAAGAAGATATTAGGCGGACACCAAGCTTTTCATGGCGATCTCCCACCGGCACTTCAAAGTATTGGAACTCCAGATGATATCAGAAGTTACACTAAAAAATTAATTGATGAGGTCGGATATGACGGGGGACTTGTACTAGGTGTAGGATGTGAAATTGCTCCTGACTGTAAAAGAGAAAACATGGAAGCATTCCTGGAAACAGCTAAGACTTATGAGTTCTCTAAATAACTCACTGTTATGATGTTAGATATTATGCTTGCCGCGGGTTTTGCCTGCATCATTCCAAAATAGTTTAAACCCTATTTCAAGGAAATCCGTGGCAAGCATAACAGCATCTATCGATAAAAAAATGGACAAAAATATGCGTGTGTTGATAATCAGCGGATTTCTAGGCTCAGGGAAAACCACCCTTCTATTAAGCTTAGCAAAAAAAATGCTTGCCCGTGCCTACAAGATAGCGATAATTGAAAATGAAATTGGGGAAATAGGAATTGATGGTGACTACATCTCTCGATATGGCCTCGAAGTACAGGAAATATATGGCGGGTGCATTTGCTGCACGCTGAACACCAATTTGCGTTCCACTCTTGAAAAACTTGGAGAAAGCTATAAACCTGATTGGGTTATTCTTGAACCTACAGGAGCAGCCATACCAAATGATATAGTCTCAACTGTCAGTTTATACACAAATATTGTAGAATCCTATTATGTTATAGGCCTTATTGATCCATTGCGTTATGAAATACTTGTGGAAATGATGACACCTCTACTTGACGCACAGTTAGAATCCGCAGATATAATAATAATAAATAAAATAGATGAAATAAGAAAAAAAGATTTGATTGCCGTAAAAGAAAGAATCAAATCACGTTTAAAAAGTGATACACCTATTGCACTAATATCTGCTGAGAAGGAAATTAATATCGATTCTTTGTTGGACAAGGTCCTATGAAATTTAAAGTTATAGATCATAATATTCCTACGCCTTCAGTATATTCCTTAAAAATAAACCTAAAATTTAAATCCTCTATTGGGACTGATATCATCCGTCTTAAGATTGAACACGTACTTGAGGAAATTGCTGATGAATTACATAAGCAAGGTTGCAAGTTGATCGGTCATATTAAGGCTCAATTGGATGCTGGTCCTGGTGGAAATTATTTTTTCAGTATCACCGAATTTGCGACAAGGACCAAAACTAAAGGCAGGACTATTAGCAGAATTCAAACCGCGATTATCAAGATAAACGTAATTGTGTATCATGTGTCAAATGAAAAATTGAAAAGGATTGTAGAAAATTATTTTAACGAAGAAAGGATAAATTCAAATGATAATTGATCGTCTTAGAAACTCTGATTATGCTTGGTTGTTGGAAAATGATTTTAAAATTTATCCAACCGACACACCGGTTACCAAAAAAATTATCAATAATTGGTACATAAACAACCCTGAGTTTGGAATCGTTTTTAGAGATGGAAACAAAATAGAAGGAATGAATATTACAATACCCCTAAACCGTAATGGGTGGGAAAAGCTTGTTGCTGGCGAATTGTTGGAATCTGATTGTGATGATCGATATGCCTTTAATAATCAAAGAGATCGTGAGATTGGACTTCATATTTATCACATCAGGAGAACAGGCGATAGTAAAGATTTTTACAAAGAATCACTTGGGGCGATCAATCAAAATTTGTGCAAATTAAGAAAAAATAACAATGGGTTAACAGTTGTCGGGTTCTCGGCGTTATGTTGTACAAAAATGGGGATAGGGTTATTTTACAATAAACTTAATTGCAGAGAGAGAGCTCATATAAATACTGAGCATATATTCAAAAAAAATGAAAAACTTAAAATATTTGAAATAAAAACCCAAGAGGAGATGAATGAAAAGCTACAAAATGATTATGTATACCTTAACAGATGTAAAATGCTTCTGACATACCCTAAGAAACCTAGCTTAGTTTGGAGTCATATAAAGGCGGATTGAATAAAGTCCTCATGTTATAGATCTTCATAATTGATAAGGAGGCGGCTTTCTTTGTTGTATTGATAATGGCTGGATTCATCAATTATGGCATATCCGCAAATTATAAATAGAGAACTATCCGTATAAAAGATAGAGGAGAAGTCGATGATAATTGTAGGAGAGTTGATAAACTCAACGCGCAGAAGAGTAGAAAAAGCAATCACAGATTCTGACATCAGTATGATTCAAGAATTGGCAAGGGCTCAAGCAGAAGCCGGGGCGCACTACATCGATGTTAATGCAGGCACTTTTGACAAAGAAGAAGACCGATATTTAAATTGGTTGATTGAAAATGTTTTGGATGTTGTCGATATTCCATGCTGTATTGACAGCCCGAACCCTAAGGCTATTAATTCTGCGTTAAGGCGACATCAAGAAATTTCTTCCCTGGTTCCGATGATCAATTCAATTTCGCTTGAGAAAAAACGATATGGAGATATGCTAACCATGCTTTCAGGCACTGATTTAAAAGTGGTTGCGCTTTGCATGAGTGATGACGGCCTTCCTGAAACAGCATATGATCGACTTCAAATTGCTGATAAATTGATAAATGGTCTTGTGAAAAAAAATGTTGCCTTGGACAATATTTATGTGGATCCCCTCGTTCAATCTATTTCCGTGAATCCTATATTTGGTGTTGAATTTTGTAAATCGCTAGATTTAATTAAAAAGGAGTTCAAAGGCATACACTTCATGTGCGGCCTCTCGAATATATCGTATGGTATGCCTGCAAGAAAGCATGTTAACCAGGCTTTTATGAGTATGGCGATAAGCCATGGACTAGACGGGGCAATAATTGACCCTCTTGACAAAAAGATGACGACAAGTATTGTTACCGCTGAAGCATTATCAGGAACAGATGAATACTGTTTAAACTTCTTTAAGGCCTATCGTGCTGGGGATATTGCGGTGATCTGATATCTATCAAAATATTCGTAAAGGTGATAGAAAGGACAAACAACAACCAAGTACGCTATGACTTATGTACTATTTCTTACAGATAAACTAATCAAGGGGACTAGCAATGCCTGAATCATCTGAAGGTATAAAACAAAAAATTGCCACACCGCCATCCACGATAACGATTAAAATCAATGGGTGCTGGCATAATTTTGAACCTGAGCGTGACATTAAACCAACAATGACTCTTTCTTATTTACTAAGAGAAAAACTGGGCTATACCGGGCTCAAGGTTTCATGTGACGAAGGTGCCTGCGGTGCCTGCACAGTGATCATGGACGGCAAAGCCATATTGTCATGCATGACCCTGGCAGTTGCGGCAAACGGTCATGAAATAACAACCATTGAAGGACTTCAAAAAGATGATCCCGTTGTGGAAGCCTTTG
>Ga0307988_1002012_pt1 | contig 10588 bp, 8 predicted proteins | sample EllFjometagen183_FD_203166 | JGI IMG/M metagenome (GOLD analysis project Ga0307988, IMG submission 203166) | Marine microbial communities from Ellis Fjord, Antarctic Ocean - #183 | ecosystem: Environmental > Aquatic > Marine > Unclassified | place: Southern Ocean | collected 2014-10-08 | reverse complement strand
ATTTAATGATCAAAATTTGAAAAAGCGAAACTATTACCTCAAAATGATTGAACCGTGAATCTGTGTGAGATCGACTGAAAAACTCTCACAAATTTACGCCATCAATCATTTTGTAATGTACCGGTATATAAGGCTTTTCCAGTCTTGAGTTTTTTATTCAATTATATGAGCTAAGGGCGTCATGCCCGGCCATTTCCCTGTACTAATTTTTAATATATACATGATATTTTTTTAGATTCAGGGAAATAATTTCCAAAGTCTGGACCAAAATCTCATCTATCTCCAATTATGTAGTGAGTTTTTTTTGTTGCGAGTTTACCCCGCCCGATCCCGCAGCGCAGAGCGCTTCCATGGACAGGCGGATCAGGTGCTCTCAACTTTAAACCAAGATGTTGACATTACAAAAAAACCTCATACTCAAAAAGTGGTGTAGAGAGAAGCATTATAAATCTTGTGATGGATTTGCAGGGTGATTTGGCACTTCATATTATGGGCAAACCTATTCATTTAACTGGGGGAAAATCATAATGGGAAAATTGAATCCTGAGGAGGTAAAACTACTGATCAAGACAGCTCAGATTTCCAGGGAGCATGGTATAACCAAAGGAGCCAATGTAAAAGAGATTTGCGGCAAAGCCGGGGTATCCAGAAAAACAGGCTATAAGTGGGTTAATGAAACAGATACATCAAAGGAGGAAGAGGGTAAATTCCCCTACGGAAGTTGGATCACATTTCGGGAGTTGACTGGCGGCGCTTCCCGATATGTTCATTTTCAACAACGTTGTGAAAAACCGCTAAAGCGGATTGCCGATACCTATACGGATCTGTTTAAAAATATGTTGGAAATTTTCGATGGAAAGCAAATTGTCAGTAATATTGATTCAGATATTTCAATTGTTTTATATCCCTTGCCTCTTTTTCCTATAATGGTTTGCTACTGAAAACCGGAAGATGTTCTCGAATCAAGCCTTCACATCTATTTTGATTCTACATCTGACGATAATCTTGACATTGAATCCATCTATACGCTTAGTGAAGGTGTTGCTTTGATGTTTGAGAAGATCTCCTTGCGGCATGGAGCTTAAATAAGCTTTGGCTTAAAAATAGAAAGTTGCTGTAAAATAAGGCGGTTCATTGTTTTTATGCCATCCATGTGCTACCTAATCATTGGAGACCCTACCTCATTGTTGAAACTAATGTTACGACGAAGACGCTCTCGCACACACGCCGGCAACATCATCATCTCCAAAATCTTTCTTGTTCAGTTTCAGAAGAACGTCTGGAACAAATAGGGGGTAAAACATGCAACCGATAAAAAAAATTCTTTGCGCAACTGACTTATCAAAGAATTCGGGCCATCTGCTATCCTTTGGGGTTGACCTTTGTATTCGGTTTGACGCGTCTTTTCTGGTCTTCCATGCGGTTCCTCCCCCCCACGGTTCTGTTGTCAGAAAAATTGAATTTGAAAGAGGCGGTGAGAAACAAGAACAGATAAAAATAGCCCAGGCCAAAATAAAAAAACACATGGCAAACTGCACGGTAAAATGGGAGTCAGTCATCACCTATGGCGATCCTGTCCTTGAAACGGCAAGGGTTACAAAAATGGCAAAACCAGATATGGTCATGGCGGCAAGCCTCGGGTTATCTGGATTCCAACAATTTTTTATCGGTTCTGTTGTGGGGAGCATGGCACAAAAAGTCTTGCGCCCTTTTTTGGTAATTCCCCAGGCCAAAATCGATCCTGAAACAAGGCACCGGAAATTGGAATTCACCCATATCATCGTCGCCTGTGGTTTAACCGCATCAGATTCTTATCTTAAAAAATACGTCTTGTCTTTTTCTGAACGCTTCGATTCAACGATCCACCTGGTCCATGTCATGGAATCTCCGTTAAATGAACGAATTGTGACGAGCACGTCTGCCCCCTACGAGCAAGTACAAAGACGATTGGAAGAAACGCTGTCCATACAGTTAAAAAAGATGATTCCCGGCAAAATAAAAATTCTCCATGGCGTTCCAGGGGAAGAACTGGCCTTGTATGCAAAAAACCACGGGATAGATTTAATAATAGCAGGGATTGATGATCACCCGGGCAGGCTCACACCCACCACAACCGCAGCCCTGCTTCGGCATTTACCCTGCAGCCTGTTGACCATTCCCATAAACCGCTGATTGTTTTTTTTAGGAATGGAGGAGGATAAGAATGGCATTGAAAACCGGTATCCTAAGGGGAGAGATCTTTTTAAAGCATCTTCCGGGCGATGGCTGCCCTGACACCCCCAAAAGGCTAAAAGATCTGTATGCCATGTTAGATGATCCGGATATGCAGGACATCTTTGTTGATATTCTGCCCCAAAAAGCAAAGACAGAAGAGATTCTTCTGTTTCACACCCAGGAATATTTTGAAAAAATTGCCAGGACCAGGGGAAAGGAACTCATCGCATTTACAGCAGACACCCATGCCTGCGAAGACAGTTTTGATGCAGCGCTTTATGCAAGCGGCGGACTTTTAAATGCCATCTCCCAGGTTGCAGCAAAAAAAATGGCCAATGCCTTTGCCTTGATAAGACCCCCCGGGCATCATGCAGAGAAAAGCCGGGCCATGGGCTATTGCCTGTTTAACCATGTTGCGCTGGGGGCAGCGTTTGCCCGAAAGCATTTAAAATTGGGCAAGATCCTCATAATCGACTGGGATATTCACCACGGAAACGGTACCCAGCATGCATTTGAAAGAGATCCCAGTGTTTTGTTTTTTTCCGTTCATCAAGCCGGGCTTTTCCCGGGCACGGGAAGTTTTACGGATACGGGTTTCGGTGCAGGAGAGGGATATACAATTAATCTGCCCATCCCCAAAGGGTATGGGGATGCAGAATATGTTGCCATTTTAAACCGCCTGCTGGGGCCTGTGGCAGAACAATTTGCACCGGACCTGATTCTGGTTTCAGCAGGTTTTGATACCCACAGGGATGACCCCATGGGGGGCATGCGGATGACAGCCCAGGGATTTGCCGGAATGACCGCCTCCATAAAAAAAATCGCCGGCAATGTATGTGATGGCAAACTGGTTATGTCACTGGAAGGCGGCTATAATTGCGAGGCGCTTTCAGAGTCGGTAAGGGCCGTTTTAAGGGAAATGTCGGGTATTACCTGCTGTAATATCAGTGCAATGGCAGCAAAAGCAGACAAAAAGAAGATGGCCTTCGTGACGCGGCGCTGCACAGATGTGCACAAGCATTCTTGGAATTTTATTTAATGGATTAAGGGACGGACCTCATGAATAAAATCAAAATCATGGAAGCTGCAGTGAAAAAATGGCAGCGGATCATAGATAAAAAAGGATCTGATGGCGGTGTGCTGGATTGCCCCCCCTGTCGAATATACTATTTTACGGTCTGCATCGGATGTCCCATTGCCCAATATACGGGGCAAAAATTTTGCAAAGGCTCCCCTTATATCCCCTGGTTCAGGCACCAGCTGGAAAAACACGACAAAATGTTCAAAAAGATATATTGCCCGGAATGTGAAACCCTTGCCCGGGATATGCAAAATTTCATGCGGGAGATACGAGACGATCTGATAGAAAAAGAGGCCCAAAAAGCAAGGTCAAAAGAGTGGGAATAGAGACCCTATATGGCCTGCTGATCGGGGCACTGGTTTTTATGGAAATTTTTTCCCTGTGTGCCGCTGCCTTTTTTTTGTTTCTCGAGAAGGGCAACACCTTTGCAGAATCCGCTTCATACGCCATTATCACGGTTTTTATGCTCCTGTCTTTTATCCACCAAATCTCTTTTATTACAGGGATATCCATCATTGCCACAGGAATGGAGGCTATTTTTCTTTTGGCCTCCCTTCTCCTGATATTCAGACATCGATCCTATATTCCCGGCATATTCAAGGCCTTAAAAAGTGTTGAATCTGTAAATCCCATCTCCTTTACCTTTTTGGGATTGTGTCTCGTGTATATGGCAATCCATGCCATCTTACCCATCCCAAAAGAATTCCAAAATGAACTTTATGCCATCTCCCTCTATGAAAAAAAAGGATTTTTCCCCCTTGGCGCCGCTTCTGAATTTCCCGCATTTTTACCGGTGAATCATCTTATTTTATTCAATACCCTTCTCCGGTTTGACGTCCATGCAGGGTCGGGCATTTTTTGTTTTTTGGCCTATCTTTCCATCGGATTTTCCACCTATGCCCTTGCCAGACGGTATTCATGGCGGGGCACAGCCTTTACAACATCCATTTTGGTCTTGTCCATGCCAAGGCTTGTTGTCCAGGCAATTTATCCGGGCACCCAGATCATCTCGGTTGCAGTGGCGTTGTTTTGTATTCTGGCCCTCTATCGATCCTGCGAACAGCCAACCCAGATGGATCTTATTTTATTGATCCTGGGACTTTTTTTCTGCGTGTCTGAAAATATTTCCATCATGATTTTTGCCCCCATTCTTTTTGTTTTGTCCTGTGTGGTGCTTTTCAGGAGACACGGCATTGCCGTATGGAAAAACATCCTGGGTAAAAATCGATATGCCCTTTTGTCGATTGCGCCGGCTCTCATTTTTTCGCAATCATGGCTTTTTTTATCGAATCATTTGAATAAAGGCACCTTGCCGGGACCGTTTTCAGCCATTCCCTTCAATCCCGATGGGATACAAGGGGCTTTCGCAAATTTTATACGATATATGTTTGAAGGATTTAATGCTGCAGCGCCCACAGAACTCTTCTTCGGAAAAATTTTCAAATGGAGCATGGCAGAAAATCTGGAAGCGTTTTATGATTTTTCTGTCATCCCTTTTCTGGGTGACAGCGGTGCTGCCCAAGTGTTTCATTTAGCCTGGAACCCGGGGGGGATGTTTTCCTTCGGACCTGTTGGGTTTTTCCTGGTGCTTCCTGCCCTGGTGTATGCTGTATTAAAAGGTCCCCGAAGGCTCAAATCCGTTGCCATTGCTTTTTTTGTTTATTTTTACCTGGCATCATTGATCCTGGCATGGGCACCGGGCAATGCCAAGTTCTTCGAAATTTTTTATGTGTGTTCAGGATTCAGCATTGCTTTTTTTTTACCCCCCTGGCGGTTCACAAAAACAAAACGACGCGCGTTCCAGGCAGCTGGATGTATTCTGCTGTTTTTGACACTGTTGGCTGCTTTGTAAATGATAGGGATCAGTTTTCTTCATTGATCCGGACAACTAATTTTCCAAAATTTTTGCCTTCCAGAAGGCCGGCAAAAGCAGTTGGTGCGCTCTCTAATCCATCCATTATCTGCTCGCGGTATTTTATCTGCCCTGCGGCAATCCATTGGGCCATATCCGTTGCAAATTCGTTGTAGCGATGGCCATAATTATCAAAAATAATGAATCCCTGAACCTTCAGGCGTTTGACCAGGATACGGCTCATAAGAAGGGACATGCGATCGGGCCCCTGGGGAAGCCCGGTGGCATTGTACTGAGAGATAAGCCCACACACGGTGATCCTCGCCTTTGTATTGAGCAACGGCAGAACTGCATCAAACACCTTGCCCCCCACGCTCTCAAAATAGATATCAATGCCCTTTTCACATTCCTGTCCAAGTTGCCGGGCAAAATCAGACGTCCTGTGATCCAGACACGCATCAAAGCCTAAAATCGTTTTTGCGTAGTTGCATTTTTCACTGCCCCGACAACCCCGACGACGCGGCACCCTTTTAATTTACCTATTTGATCGACCGAGGCACCCACAGAGCTTGTGGCAGCTGCAACCACCAAGGTTTCACCCTGCTTTGGCTTGTCCGATATCCAACAATCCCATGTAGGCGGTAAACTCCGGCATCCTCAATATTCCCAATACATGGGAGGGGTTTTGGGAATCGTCCCCAGGGAGATTTATTTATAAAAATTTTATCACTTAGATTGGGACCAAGTACATACAGATAAATAATTGTTGTAAAGAAGTATTAAATTGTATTGGAGATTGAGCTGAATGAAAAAACAGGCTTTTATTAAGCAAAAAAAATAAGCGGTCCAATTCTGATGTGGTGTGGACTATTTTTAACAGTCTCAGTTTTTTTAAGTTAAAATCTGACACAATATTTTGGGGTTGAGGGGAATTGGGTCTCACCGACAGAAAATTTACATAATACATTAATTACTGAATTTTGCGGGAACCATCTCCAGGGCGGTTATTAATATAATAACCTGACAACATGATCTATTTTGTCCAGCGTAGAAACCCTGTTCCTCAGGGTCAGGTCAGAGTGCAGAGGCTTTGCCATCTGCACGACTCAGTGCTACTCAATGACCGAGTTGTCGCCACAACAAAAGATCAGAGGAGTAACAAATGAGTAGATTTCGAAAGTTATCAGTGACCTTTTATTCAAGATATCCTGGAAGTCCTTAGGGTTGCAGCTGCAATAGACGAATAACAAAAAGTTGAAAATATTTTCTTGAAGTCGTGTTTTTTGTCTGCTATGGTAATACCACCAGCCAAAAAAGGAGAAAATATGCTAGATGGATTAGAACTGGTAAAAACCGAGAGCCTAAAAGATATTTGCGTCAAGCGATTTGAGGGCCTGATTTTGTCAGGTGCTTTTTCCGTGGGTGAACGGCTGCCGCCGGAAAGAGAGCTTGCCAAAAGACTGGGCGTGAGCCGGCCGGTGGTGCATGAGGCCCTGGTGGACATTGCCACAAAAGGTCTGGTCACCATGACACCCCGGAAAGGTACTGTGGTCAATGATTTTCTCCGCCAGGGGTCTGTCTCTCTGCTGATCTCTTTGTTGGAATATCACGACGGAAAGCTTGATGCCAGCCTGCTTGACGGACTTCTGAATATGCGGATGCTGGTTGAGATTGAAAATGTGCGCCTGGCAGTAAAACATTGCAGGGAAGCCCAGCTTGAGGAGCTTACTAATTTGCTTTTGCAGGAATCTGCGGTGGACTATGCGGATATAGAAGCCATCACCCAGCTGGATTTTGAGTTTCACCTGATCCTTGCCATTGCCACGGATAATCTGCTGTATCCGCTTTTGGTAAATTCTTTTAAACCGGTGTACACGAATTTATCCGGTCAATTTTTTAAAGATCCCATTGTGGTACCGGTTGTGTTTGATTTTCATAAAAAAATTATCGCTGCCATTTCTGATCGGGCCGAACAGCGTGCTGTGGATTTGATGCATCAAATGCTGTCCCATGGCGAGGATCGATTGCGAAAGATTATTTCACGATAATGCCGGATAAAAAAGACTGTTTTTCCAGGGTGTTAAAAATCTAAGGAGGTCATAATGAGTGTTGCTGCAAAAGTTATACAACACCAGATCAAGGAAACCAAAGGACTGTCCAAACGCATTGGCAGGCTCAGGGATTATTATTTTAAAGGGGCGGATCGGGCATGGAATAATCAGACTACATCCTGGACCACCGGCACCTTGTGGGATGTTCAATTTAACGAAATGACGTTTTACATCGTGCCGGAAGCCTATATGCTGATGCAGTCCCTTCTCAGCTCCTACCGTCAGTCTGCAAGGCCTGTTGCGCTTCCGGATGATTTCTGGAAAAAATCCCTGGTGGAGCGCCGGGCATGGTTTATCCGGGAGGTCATGGTCAATTATCTGCCAAAAGAGTTGCTGCCCGGGGATCTGATTGTTGGTGGCCGGTTTAACATTGTTGCCTCCATGTGCATGACAGAAAAAGAGCAAAAGGATTTTAATCGGCTGACTCTGGACAAAAATGGTGCCCGGGAGTCGGTATTCTGGTTTCACAACCACGGGTATGGAAACGCCGGAGCCACCAGCGGGCATCTGGTTCCGGGTCATGAACGGGCTTTGACCCTGGGCTGGAAGGGTATCCATGGGGAACTGGAATCCAGGTACAACAGCTTGTCTGAAGAAGAACAAGACAGGGCTGCCGGCGCCCAGCTTCGCGCTATGATGATATCAGCGACCATGCCCCGGGATCTGGCCACAAAATACGGTAAAATATGCCGACAGCTTGCCGCAAAAGAAATTGATTCCTTTCGTAAGGCGGAACTGAATCAGATGGCCCAAAACCTGGACCGGGTGCCATGGGAGCCGCCCAAGACATTCTGGGAAGCGGTTCAGGCCCTGTGGATTAATCACATGCTGATCATGAGTGATGAAAACTATCCCGGCCCGGGTGTTTCTTTTGGCCGGATCGATCAGTATCTGCTGCCCTACTGGGAATATTCCATAAAAAACGGCATGGATCGGGAGTTTGGCAAAGAAATTTTAAAATGCTTCTGGGTCCATTCAAACACCGCCTATGATTCCATGATTCGTAATGGAAACCAGGGAATCACTGCTGGATTCGGCCAGCTCATTACCCTTTCCGGGCTGGGTAAAAATGGGGTGGACATGACCAATGATTTGACCTATGCCATGCTTGAAGTCATTGATGACATGACGCCTATTTTAGAACCCAAGCCCAATGTCCGGATGCATCGGAATACGCCGGAAGTGTTGATGGATAAGATGGTGGATATGATTTCATCCAGCCAGGGTGCACCGTTTTTAATTAATTTTGATGAGCGGTCCATGGCCGGGATGCTTCGGGAGGCAAAAGAAGCAGACATACCCCATCTGATCAACAAAGACAATGTACATGAATACGCGCCCGTGGGATGCCTTGAAAATACCATGGTGGGCAATGATCGGTCCGGGACGGTTGATAATAATGTAAATCTGTTAAAAGCGGTCGAGCTTGCTGTAACCGGCGGAAGGGATCTGATTCCATTTGTGAATCCCATGACGTGTAAAACCGAAAAAATACGTCAGGACGGACCTGAAAGCGGGGATGCGACCTGTTTTACAACCTGGGACCAGTTCTGGGATGCCTATAAGGTACAGACGTCCTATATTATACAAAAATGCGTGGATTTGTATGAGAAATCCGAATGTGTACGGGCAAAATATTTGCAGACACCGTATTTGTCCTGCCTGGTCAAAGGATGTGCTGAAAAAGGACTGGATGTGACCCAGGGCGGGGCCCAGATCAGTTTGGTCACCATGGAAGCCGTCACTTATGCCACCACTGTGGATTCGTTGCTGGCAATTAAATACCTGGTGTTTGATGAAAAAAAATGCACCATGGCCCAATTGACTGTTGCATTAAAAGACAATTGGGAGGGTCATGATGTGCTCCAGGCTCTGGCAAAAAATCGGGCGCCCAAATATGGCCGGGATGATGATGGGGCCGACGAGATGGCCAAACAGGTCATGGACTTGTGGACCGCTGAAACCTGGAAGCACAAAACCCAATCCACGGGCCGGCAGTTTCGGCCGGGAATGCTGAGCTGGAATTACTGGGCGGGTGACGGGTATGTAATGGCAGCCAGTGCCGACGGTAGGGCCAAAGGACAGTTTTTGTCCAATGCCATCTGTCCGTCCAATGGAGCGGATAGTAACGGTCCCACGGCAAACGCCAATTCCGTGGGAAAAGTATTGGGCGGTATGGCGCTGGAGGGGGAGGGTGACTGGGAAGGTTATGTAAACAGCCTGCCCAATGGCGCCAGCCACACGATTACATTTAATCCGTCGATCATTAAAGACCCTGAGCATAGAGATAAGTTCAAGGCATTTTTAAAAGGATACGCGCGCAATGGCGGTACCTGCCTTCAGGTGAATATGCTGGATTCAGACATGCTAAAGGATGCCCAGAAAAATCCCCAGGACTACCGGCACCTGCTGGTGCGAATTACCGGCTATAACGCCTACTTTACGTCCGTTGGCAGGGAATTGCAGAATGAGGTGATCGCGCGGGTCAGTCATCAAAAATTTTAAATCAAAAGCATGGATGATAGTATACCCATATCATTTTTCAGGTCGGTAAAATAACCAATGCAAACACAAAACCATAAAAATCAGGCAAATATTCTTGAAATTGTCAGGATGTCCACTGAAGACGGGCCGGGTATCCGGACAACGGTATTTTTTAAAGGATGTACCCTTGCCTGTTCCTGGTGTCATAATCCGGAAAGCATTTCCATAAAACCCCAGGTCTGCTGGGTGGGCAGCCGCTGTATCGGGTGCAAAACATGCCTGGATGTGTGCAGGGAAAATGCACTGACCCTCACGGAAACAGGGATCCAGATTGATCGAAACCAATGCACTGGTTGCGGCGAGTGTGCGGCGGAATGCCCGGGCACTGCCATGGAACTCATGGGGAAGATCTGGCAGTTGGAGGATCTGGTGGAGGAAGTCAGTAAGGATCGGGCGTATTTTGAAACATCTGGCGGCGGAATTACCATATCCGGTGGAGAGCCGATCCTGCAGGCCGGATTTGCAGGCGCGTTTTTAAAATCACTCCGGGAAAAAGGGCTGCATACGGCGCTGGATACCTGTGGCCAGTGCAGTTGGACAGCCCTGGAGCAGACACTTCCTTATGCGGCCATGGTGTTGTTTGATATGAAGTTGATAGATCCGGCAGCGCACAAGAAGTTTACCGGGCATGATAATAAACAAATTTTAGATAACCTTTTGCATGCGGCAGATTATATCCGTTCCCATGTATACCCGAACAAGTTGTGGATTCGAACACCCATGATTCCCAATGCCACAGCGATTCCAGAAAATATTAATGGAATCGGACAGTTTATTGCAAAAAAT
>Ga0307988_1002011_pt1 | contig 10594 bp, 14 predicted proteins | sample EllFjometagen183_FD_203166 | JGI IMG/M metagenome (GOLD analysis project Ga0307988, IMG submission 203166) | Marine microbial communities from Ellis Fjord, Antarctic Ocean - #183 | ecosystem: Environmental > Aquatic > Marine > Unclassified | place: Southern Ocean | collected 2014-10-08 | reverse complement strand
CGGAAAGATGCTGCAACATCTGACAGAGTAATCACTACCCATGACTTTTTGCCCACCTTGATGCGTGAAAACAAGGTAGAAGACAGAAGAACATGGATTGACGAAAGCATAGACCTGACTGATATTAAATCAGTACCACCAACGGCCCTACAGAAAGCTCTGAATAAGCTAGGAATACATGCAACTATTCTCCAAGATTACCTCAAACGGCTTACCAAAAACGTAAGAAGACAGAAAGGGACAGCATGGTATGTGCCTTCCAGCAGAAGTGAGCGTCCCAAATCCCTCAACGGTATCAAAATAATCTTTACTACACCAGATCCTGAACTGTACGAGCTGCAAGAAGCAGTGCGGCAAGCAGCTATAGTGCATCAATTCTTCTCGCAGACCCTGACACGAATAGGAGATCCAACGATATCAGAAGGTATAATAATGAGCGCGCATACTCCTATGGAAATATTGATGAATATAGCGACAGCAAGAATAGAGGTAACTGCTGACGGTACAGTCAGTATCGTTCACGATAGACCAAAGTGTCTGCCATTCGGCACGATAATCTCAAGTGCTACTCCAGATTATCTAGCCTACAGGATATACGATGCTGAAATGTTCCATGTAAAAGAGGCACATAAATTTCCTACAGTAGATGTAGTGACTACTAAGAACAGGACTACCAGCATGAAAAGACCAGATTCAATAGAGTTTGATAGGGTGAAAAAGATCATAGACGATTGGGTTATTGACAAGGACAGCACTCTGATAGCAACGACAAAGAAGATGGTGGATAAGTTCAAAGGCTATGAAAATATTATCTGGCGTGGCGTGGAGGTAGGGTTGAACGAATACCGGATGCCAGATTCTAAGATGGACTCTGTTGTTATAGCTCCTATATGGGAGCCTGCCCCAGAGCAAGTTTGGGGAGATCTGCTCCGGTACATGGAGGAATTGACAGTAGAAAACTACAGGAAACGTGAGTCTTGGTTGAGGGCGCAGACTGCTTATCAGATGTTAATGCGAGTTCCGAACGCTAAGAGAATCCTTATAGTCGGCAGTAATGTAGAACAGTTGCTCAAACCTTTGGGGATCTCCTTGGATACAAGGGTTGTTATTGGTGACGATGATGAAGTCTTAAAGGTACTTAGAGGTGACACGAAAGAGTGGCATACGTCCGAATTGTCGGTAGTTTTGAGCAAATCTGAGAAAACAATTAAGCGAAGGCTGGCGAAGTTAGAGCGGGAAAACGGTAGGGTAAAAAGGGTTAAAAAAGGAGGACAACATGGGAAGGTACTCTGGTGTTACAGATAGAGGCAAAAAGTTAGTGAGCGAGATCGGCTCACTAGATCCGACAGAGGTGTGCTGAGGGGTACGGTGGTGGCCGATCCGTGAGGGTGGACAATTCCCCTTAAATATAGCTCTTAGGGGAAGTGTCCACCCTGAAGTATGTACCCAAAATATCTAATAATTGGCATGAAAGTATAGAGAACCCCCACTTAACTGTTGAACGTGAAAAGTGTCCAATCTTAAACGTAAAAACATAGAGATTACGATTGATATCAGAAAACGGAAGTAGAGACATTAAACTAAATATAAATGAGGTAATGAATGACTTTTAAAGACGAGATAAACAAGAATAAGAGCAAACCTACTAAGGCCATGGAGAGACAAGCAACCACATTGTCGAAAAGAATACCGACACAGTATCTGACCGATAAAGAGCAGGAGGTGCTAGAGCACTACACTGGTAACTTATGGCAGGCGGTGCAATCAACATTTAAGACCATGCCTAAAAATATGGTGGCAATAAGATGCTCTACCTTGATGAAGAATCCGCATTTCAATAAGAGCGTTAATCTCATGAATGATACTTATGAGAAGTACGGCCTGCTGTCAGCATTGGAGCTACGCAAGACTCTGGAGAAAATGATCGAATCTAAGAAAACCTCCGATGGTAACAAGCTAAAAGCCATTAGCCTCTTGATGACCACAAAAGGAATGCTGGAATCCAAATTGGTAGTTGAACAAAATTCCACCACTACTGAAAGAAAGGAAATGGTAATCAAATTTGATAACCTACCTATGGGAGCACTTGGTAAAAAGATGGGCTTGGTACAAGACAGTGACGGGTTGGTAAGGATTCCTGCTGCTGGTACTGTGATTGATGTTGAGTAGCTGCTTGCTGATAGTAGTACCGGAACAGCGCTCAATTTAATTTTCAAGCAAAACAAGCATTAAAATACAGATGCTCAGTATGCACAAAGGAATTGGCCAGAGAATGAAATAACTTCCTACGCCAAATGCTATTGCGGTCAGTTTGAGTTTGGTGTTATCGGTCATCGCGGCCCGTTATGGTTTCCACTCTTGAAGACCCCGATTACAGGAGAGCAGTCGGAGAGATGTGATATCTAGCGCCAGTTGCCTTCACCAGATTCAATTATTTTGCATAACGGTACATGGGCGTCGGGGGTGGTCTTCTCTCTGTAAAGTGCCTCGTGCTCTGGACTCAGCCATTCACCCGTTGCATCGGTGTGGTAGTGGTGCTCAGCCCATTTGTTACCGTTGATAAATCCAACTTTGTATCCTGCCTTCCGTCCCACAGAAGCAGCAACTTTCCAAGTGTTTATCAAGGCGAGAACGAATATAACCGATAGTGCTATTATTGTGATTGGCATTTTTTAATCCCTGTTCTGTTCATGATCCTATTGGTTAGATTTCATTCTTATAAATGTTCTTGATTTCCTCGTCCTGCACACATAGATAATCAAGCGTCTGCTTCTGCGTTGAATGATTGAATATCACCATCAATTCGGGCAAGCTGGTTCCAAAAGTCACCCGCTGGTGATAACCGAAAGTTTTCCTCATAGAATGGCTGGCGTAATTGCCTTTCAAATTGATTTCTTTGCACCACCCTTTCACCATCTTCGACAGTGTCGGCACTCTCAAAGCCCCACGCTGCCCTGTGAACAGGAAATCATCATCATCATGAGTCTTGGTGTCCAGGAGCGCTGTGATTTCTTTCTGCACGGCATTGTTCATCGTTATTCGCCTACTCTTGCCTGTTTTCTTTTCAGTGAGCACCAGCTCCTCCTTGTCTTTCACTTGCCCAACTTTGATACCAAGAATGTCGCTGGCCCGCAGATTGGTATTTATTCCCAATGTGAAGATGGTTAAATCCCGCTGATTTCCAGCGAGTAGCTTCTTGATAGACTTGATGTCTTTCAGGTTCGTGATGGGGTCAACTGTCTTGCTTTTCATAATGTGTCTCCGGTTGAAGTGATCTGCCTAACTGCTTAACTGTTACTCAACAATACGTCAATAGTTGTCCAGTGTCAATGCGTATTTCAGTTCAACAACCACCGTATCTGCCTATGTCCCTTGCTGGTAGTGGGTTACGGCCATTCACTGACTGGTTAACTTTTATACTAAAGTTGTCGAGATTCTCAGATGGAGGGACAGATAATCCTGTCATGATGAAGAACGAGTATATTCTAGTGGCTGCGGGCAGGGCATCCTTGCCCTGCTGCGTGCCTTAGCGACACCCACAGCAACAGGCAATGTAATTGTAATGGCAGTAGGCCTTTCCGCTGAACATCGCCCGTACACGCAAACATGAAGCCTCTGTTTTCCCCATGATCCGCCCTGTAAATCCGAGGGGAAAAATCCGCTCGGCTCGCTGCGCTATAAGAGCCTCATACCCAAAAAATAATTCAAAATAAATCACTATTTAGTTTTACTTTTTATTGACAATTCACATCAAAATTACTACAATATAACATAATGAAAACAGTTACTTACATCCAGCTAACTCAAGGGTACCTACTAAATGAAACATACTAGAAATAAGCTACTCTCCCTCTCCTTATATCCAGTAGAATTAGAGAGACTACAGACCTTAGCTAACAAAGACAAAGTATCTACCCACGATTACATCAGGCATCTAATACAAAAAGACATCAATGGAACTAAATCAGATGGACAAAGAGTATCCTTGTAAACAGAGAGCTATAAACGCTGTACCAACCCTAATCCGGTACTGCCCCTTTACCAGAACTTTTTACCGCCTTGTGAAACGTGGAATAGCTCCAGCAGGTTCTCCAGTCAAAGGCTGCGGTTGTAACATTCATGGGTATTTCTTCTCATTTCAAGACCTGAGACAAGCCTTATGCTAGATAAACCACTACTTCTATCAACCACCTTGCGCCAGTGGCAGAGATTTGCTTGGAGTAACCTAGGAAGTAATAACATATTTCTGAATCATAGAAGGTCAGGGAAGTCATTCTTCTTAACTATTGTTGCATCGTATCTACTTTATTTGACAGAGGATAAGATCAACATTGGTATATTCGCTCCCACCAGATCAAAAGCATACAAACTGCTCTTTACTGGAGTGAAAGACTTGCTGGAGTCTAACGCCACTGCTGGTATAAAGTTTAATAAGTCAGACCTGACTATCACCAACGAACAAACAGGCTCAATGATACATTTCTTCGCTCTGTCCTCAGAGAATGGAACTCAATGTCGAGGGTATAGATTGGAAGTCGTCTTAATTGACGAGGTAGATGAGGTGAGCGAAAAAGAGCTTTTAGAATCAGCTCTACCTACTCAGCAGGGCTTAGAAGGCACTCAGCAGTATAAATTACTGATACTTTCAGGCACTGTTCGTGGCTCCCACAGTGCATTAACTAGTATGATCTCAAAATACCGCCCTTTAGCTCCAGACCTCTCTAGTGTAAATGTGTCTGAAACCTCTGACCTACCCACTGTCGTATCACCTGAGTTACAAGCAGAACTCGACAACAGCCAGTATCGGTTTTTCCACCTTCCGGTTACTGCAACCAATTTGATTTCTGAGGAACAGTTAAAACCTGATCGTATTCTCATGGGGGAAGCGACTTTCGCTAGAGAATGGCTCTGTTCTCTTACGGCTTCTTCAGATGATGTATTGTTTAATCTCACCGACTTGACCGATTGCGTATTGAATCACAACCAAGGGATGAATTTAAGACCTTCCGCTGACGGTCATATCAATTTTTGTGACGGTACTTTTGGCAGCTATAGAGCACCGAGTGCAGGCTTAGATATAGCTCGATCTGGAGACGGAACAACTCTTTACATACGCGCAGGTTCTGTGCCGTTATTTATCGGGTATATCAAAACTCCTGACAGTTCCCAATTGTCGGAGAGCAATATGTTGACTCAAATTTCAGCCATTCAGGCAGTGCTGCTGAGGTATGGATGTGAAAAGATTGCTTGTGACGCTGGTGGTATAGGTGCCTTTATGGTCGATAGCCTCCAAGAGAAACTCTCACCATACGGAATCGACGTTCAAGCAGTTCAAGGGCAGCAGAAAACACCGTATCTCTGGGCAGGATCTCATGGAAATATGCGGTCTTGTTTGTATGGCCTGCTTGCAGCTTCTGTCAAGGCGAACGCTCCCTTGCCGGACTTTCCAGCGCTCCACGAAGAGTTGTCGGCTACGACTCTGAAAGAGTTACCGCATGACTCCAGAATAATGCTGATCGGTAAGGACAAGGTGAAGGCAAGACTTGCTGGTCGCTCTCCAGATTGGGCTGATTGCGTTGCTCTCTCATATTTTTGGGATGCTGATACTATCGCTCCTGAGCAGTATGTGGCAACTTTGCAGGACATCGTTTGTGGCAGAGTAAATCCACCGTCCTTACATCAAATTGCCGCCTTGGCAATAGAAGAGGATACAGCGGTCAGCGATGGACTTTGGGAGCAATCTTTAGCGAATTGTGAGGCGCACTAAATGGATAGAGCTTTGTTGGATAACATCAGGAAGCTGACTGGGAACGAGTTGCCGTATCAATACACGGATAGTGAGGCCTCCATTGATATTTGTGTTCCAAGGCATGTCAGCTTGGAACATTTTTTTCAAGGCCAGGAACCACAGCAGGATTTAAACAGTGAATTGTACCAGAACAGTATCTTAAACGAAGAGGATTACGAATGAAGAAACTAGATGAGAATGGTTTCCATGAAGTTATCAAGATGGAAGGCACTGATAATAAACCGAGGAGCGCAGGAGGCTGGGCAAACCAACCAGCTTTTAGCCAGAACGGCACTGACCCAGCTGAACAAGTACAAGCTGTCACGAATGGTCATTACATGAGTTTCGGTAAGATTAACCAGAAATTAGCTACAGGGAGAAATTGGGCGCGATGAATCAGATATTAACACCACAACAGTATCACGACGAGATCAACAGCGGGAAAAGGGTGCATGAGAGTTTGCCTCAAAATGCAGCTCTAGCACGGAACGCAGAGAGAAGCAAAAGCTTGCGGTATAAGGCCTCAGAACGGGAGCTTGAGGCTGTAGAGAATCAGGTTAATACCGAGTTTCGTATTTGCGGGCCTTTCGATTTTCACGGAGAAAGTCTTAACAACTTAACAGTATTAAACACACTAGCTACTGCTGGGAAGATCCACAAGATCAACCGCACTAAGTTTTGTTCCTTCGAGTTCTGGAAATCGTTGGACAGTACCCGTCAGACTCAAGAAATATTACAACATTAAGAGAGAAATATAATGGCAAAGAATTACTTACATCCGGTTAATAATAAGACACCTTTTAGGTCGAAGCACTTCAAGATTAAGCAAGAGGGGAAAACTCCTGACGGTACCATCGTTAGACACATTACGAGCAGTGGGAGTGAGATGGCTCATGATTATCGCTTCGGTATTCAGGTTCTGCCGAACTCTTCAGATGATAAGTCGATGATCGTGTTTGGGAATTACGATGAGATCAACTCGGTGGCATCGGAGATTCAGAGGAACCCCGACAAGGTGATGAACAGTATCAGACCTGTTGGCCCAAGTCCTAGCAATGCCTATTATCTAAATAAACCAGCCCCTGCTAAAACTCACGCTGCCCTGTCTGAGATTTCTAAGGAGTCGATTAGAGCTAAAAGAATGTATCCAAATGAGGGCAGGGATCAACAACCAGTATCACGGATGCAACAGGAGAAGCGGGATTTCAGAACTCATTTAGATGGATTAAAAGAGAAGACCTATGAATGAAATACAATCGATAAGAGAATCACTGCATCAGTTCACATTGAACGCAGATATTCTTGCAAGAAAACCTGTGTCGGATGCTGACCTAGGGGTGAGGAGGGAACTTGCCGCTCTTCAAGCTCAGGATCTACAACGCGCTTTGCAAGCCATGAATCGATTATTCCAGAGGTATGGCCGATGAGGAAAGGAAGAAGGCGACCAGAAATCCCTATTAAAACAAGTGTAGGCTGCTTGATGGTACAGGCAGCCGATGATAAGCCCAAAGACGCAACAGGAAGTTTAAATATTCTTTCTATGATACGGGATACGACTGTTCGGTTCCAGAGATTGAGGAGAGTAGGAGTTAAAATTTCTTCTCTAAAATGCGGTTTGTAGTTTACTCTGCGTGGTGGGTAGCTTTTCCTGTGGTGATAAAAGCTTAGACGAAGTTAGATTCAGAGATGAGGTATAATCTAATCAGAGATGAACAGTAGTATGATTACTCTGTTACAAATGTGCAAAATATACATCTTTTTTATGGCAGCATTAACGGTTACATCAGACAAGCAGAATACCCAGCAGCCAATATTTATTTATGTTTTGCTCGTTCAAGCAATACGGCATTCAGCGGCCCATTTGTAACCTGTTGAGAGGAGTTCATTTTTTTGTAGAAATAATGCCTTGCTCTATTATTTAGACCTGCACTGGATGCAGCCAAAGATTGTTGATACTCTGAATGGCACATAGATGCTATGCCTTTTGCAATAGTTAAAGCGTCACTCTTACCGTCATCGAGTCTTTCAGCCCCAGAATTTGTACAATCCACATAATTGTTCATCGCTCTTTCGCGCATCACCTCTTGTTCCATGGTTAAGGTTCCATCTTGTGAGGCACACCCTAGCAAAAGACAGCATGTAGAAGTAATAAATCCAATGGCGACAATGGGGTTTTTCATTTTCTCTTTCCTCGGTCTCAGCTTTACATTTGACACCCAATAGTTGATGCTTTACTACTGAACGCTCGATGGGTATTGTTTTATTTTGTGAATTTAGCATTAACAATTTAAAAGTTGTCATGATATTGCCCTATCATGCGTAACTTAATTAGACAGTAAATGACGAATAGATTATTTTCAATAGAAATATCGCGGAGAAATGAGAGCCTACCAACGGCAAGGTTAATAAGAAAAAGAATATATAGGTTAGGAATTCCTGTCAGATAGAGTCTGGACAACTATATATTAGGTGTTGGCTTCTTCAGTACTGAAGCCAGCCGTTTTAGGGCTAAAGATCCCTATTAGGTAGAGCAGTATTCCTCACAGATTTTTTTGAATAGAACTTCAAGAAAATCATCTTTTTCCCTTGTGCCAGAAAGTTGAACAAATCCACTAAAAGAAATGGAGGTTATAATAACAATGGCTATCTCTAGATCAGCAATTTCTGCTGAACCAGGCTTGTGGTAAACTTCGTCATCAGTCAGTCGCTTAGCCACAAGGTGCATTCCACCATGGGTAAAGCTGTGCAAAGCGTTCTTTCCTCTCTCCCACATTTCTGAAAGTGTCCCAGCCCATCCTTGAGCGGATTCGACTCCTGCAATCATACCAGCAAATGATATCTTTTTGGGGAAGTTATCTGTCCTGACTATTTTCTCAATCTGCTCATCAGTGGCACAGGAGGCAATCCATAATCCTCTTACGGAAGACTCAAACATTGGTCTTATAAGCGCATAGGCAGATGTCAACCTACCCATAACAACAAGTTCGGCTATAGATGCGCCATGTTCTATTGATGCTGTCAAAAGTGTGGCTACACAGTTGTTTCTGTCACTGCCTGTGTAGCTTAGACCTTCTAGCTCTTGCTCCATCTTCTTGACTAGCTTCAATGTCTCTTGCATTTCTCAACCATATTTTAATATTTTTTGGAGTACTTATGATGATAATCAGCATTATAAAGATTAATTATTACATTTTACATCCTGAAAGCATGGTTAGCCCAGTGGTCTTCTGATATTATAGCTAGATTGCCATATAGTTCCCGATAGTCAGCTGCTTTTTCGATTTTTCTACCGTACGGCGAGTGTATCCAATCGGTGCTGCCAAAAAACCCCACAACAAGATAATCTAACTTCTTGGTTATACTTTTTGAGATTTTACCTCCTCGCTCTTCGACAACCTCTTGACACATTTTTCTTGGGCCATAAGCAAACTTTCCAGTAAAACAAAAAGACATGGTTGGAAATTCTACTTTAGGAGCTGGCTTGTTAACGGGGAGGGAACAGGTTAGGTTAACATAAACATCTGTTGGTGTTGCTTGTCCTGTGAACATACAAAGCATAGAGAATAGTTCCTGCTGTTCTTCTATATCGAGAATACCATCAATAAGCATTCCTTGAACACGAGCGTACAATTGATTCACTATCGGATCTTCAGTGTAAGGGACATTCACTTCCATCCATGACTGTAAGAATTCTGCTTCACTCTGAGTTATACGACCATCGGCAATAACTCCCTTTGATATCCCTATCAGTTCATCGATTGCCCTGTCGTTAATTCTTTTCCTGTTGTAAAACCTGTTGGTTGGTTGTCCGTCTATATCGAGCATCTTGGTTTCTCCTATTATTGTCTCGCCCCCAAACGAGTAGATAAACACTATTTGTATGAAACAAGCCTACCTGAGCGAACGTCTCAACAAAAAAGGGGGGGACATGGCCACTATTTTAAAGCTAAGGAAGTACAACGGTACATCCACTGACATTATTGCATAACAAATTAATGTCTATCTGTAAATGGGTATATTTACCTATAAACACAGTAATAACGGTTACTAAGTGTGGTGGGGATGGTCAATCCATATTGATGGGGCTGATAGTCTTGGTGGTTTAAAAGATATATACGAGGCCAGAAAGTGTGTGGTAATAAAGATTCAACCCAACAGCCTCAACTTATCCTTCTCAAGACGAAGAGAACACGCCTTCATAAATGCTGCATCCTTGCCAATTCTTTGAATACCGATTGATGTTTTACTTTGGCTGCCATCTGGGGAAACCCAAGTTACAACATACTTACTCTCCCCCTCGTAGAAAGAGACACCGACAACACCAGTATCAGTTTGAGGAGATGTGAAAACCTTTCTCTCTGTCCTGATTTTACCCAATTTCTTTTCTGTAGCATCTCGCCACTTAATGGCCGCTTCCATGGCAGTATCAGCGCCTCCGTGCTTACTATCTGAAAATAGTTTTCGTTTAGTGGAGCCTTCAAAGTGTATCCGCACATTCCAGCCATGGGTGCGATTATTGGTGGAGTCGATCCGAGATATGCTTTTTGGATATTTTGAAGGGATCATATTTGTTGCAGGGGGGTGATAGAAAATATGGTGTCTCGTATATTCAACAGGGTGGAAATAGGGGTGGAAAGAAAAAGGGTTTTAACCAGTGATGGCTAAAACCCTTTGTAATCTATGGTGACCCCACGGGGAATCGAACCCCGGTTTCCGGCGTGAGAGGCCAGCGTCCTAACCGCTAGACGATGGGGCCATAAGTGCGTGTCTTTTTTACCTGACCGAGAAGGGCTTGTCAAGGATTTG
>Ga0307988_1002010_pt1 | contig 10597 bp, 7 predicted proteins | sample EllFjometagen183_FD_203166 | JGI IMG/M metagenome (GOLD analysis project Ga0307988, IMG submission 203166) | Marine microbial communities from Ellis Fjord, Antarctic Ocean - #183 | ecosystem: Environmental > Aquatic > Marine > Unclassified | place: Southern Ocean | collected 2014-10-08 | reverse complement strand
TTTATCACTACACTTTTTGGCAAATCCCAAACGCTCTATACCCTTTATTTCAAAGGGTTTAAGGAACTATTTCTCAAAATTTGCTTCCGAAGAAAAGTTATCTACAACTAATTACTGCACTTTAATTATAAAAATGCAACAAACACCAATAGTTTTTTCCCGAAATTATGTAAAATAACAAAAATAAATATTGTCATTTTCTAACCATGTAATGACAACTTGCCCAAAATAGCACAACGTATAGTGTTTTATTGATGTTTTTATACACTATATAGGGTCTTTCTAACTAATACTTATGTTTTGTTATCTAATTATAACATTTGTAAATTTTTAGTTGAAAGAAAGAAAATACTACTATTTAGTGTAAAAAACTATGGTTTAGTTCAAATTCAAAACAATCTACTGTTTTTTCGTAAAATCTAATTAAGCGGCTTCTTGTTCGCCGATATTGTATTTAATACCTTCATTATTGGCACAAATTTAACAGTATCAAGATGCCAGCATTTTAAGCGTATACCCGGAGTAGCCCCCATAGTAATTGTTATTCTTCCAGGTAAAGTCAGTGAAATTTTACCCATCATTTCTGGTTTAGGAAACATGCCTTCACTGAATGTAAATGTGATGTCAGTACCCTTTCTATTGATAACAGAAATACCACACTCACCGGCGACATTTTTTGCTAATGCAATATTTATAAGTGCCAGTGATTCTTCAGGTGGATTACCAAACCTATCATTAATTTCGTCAATCAGGTTTTTCTTTTCGTCATCTGAATCAACAGCAGCAATACGCTTGTACATTTCCATACGCATAAGATCATTACTGATGTAGGATTTAGGAATGAATGCATTTATGTTTAATTCGACGGTACAGGTGTTAACAATTTCTTCTTCAATAACTTCTCCGCCTAATTCTTTAACTGCCCTGTTAAGTGTACGAACATAAAAATCGTACCCTACCTTTTCCATATGCCCATGTTGGTTTGCGCCCAGTAGATTTCCTGCTCCTCTTATCTCAAGGTCACGCATGGCTATTTTGAAACCTGAGCCAAACTCAGTGAATTCTCTGATTGCCTCAAGTCGTTTTGAAGCATCCTCAGTTATTACTTTTCCATGTTTATGGGTTATGTATGCGTAGGCCACTTTATCTGATCGCCCTACTCTGCCTCTTATCTGATAAAGCTGCGAAAGCCCCATTCTGTCTGAATCTTCTATAATCATGGTATTAACATTTGGTATATCAAGACCTGACTCTATTATGGTTGTGCAAAGAAGAACGTCGAAATTACCATTAATAAATTCCACCATTACATTCTCAAGCTTGTTTTCTTCCATCTGACCATGTGCGATACCTATGCGTACATCTTCTCCAAGAAGCTGCTGAAGCTTTGCATATTTGCTTTCCATTTCCTGTACCCGGTTGAAAAGGTAGAAGGCCTGGCCTCCCCTGCTGATTTCACGATCGATTGCATCTCTTACTACATCAGGGTCATATTCCATTACATATGTCTGCACAGGGAACCTCTTTGCCGGAGGATCTTCAATTACACTTATATCGCGGATACCTGAAAGTGACATGTGCAATGTACGGGGAATTGGCGTCGCAGTCAGCGTCAGTACATCTATATCGCTTTTATAGTTTTTTATGGTTTCCTTATGTTCAACACCAAATCGCTGCTCCTCATCCACCACTAGTAGCCCAAGCTCTTTGAAAACTATGTCCTTTTGGATAAGCCTGTGAGTTCCTACAACAATATCTACACTTCCTGCTCTTAAGCCTGCTACAGTACGCTGCTGCTGTTTTTTGCTTCTGAATCGACACATCAGTTCAATGTTTACCGGGAAATTCTTCATTCGCTTTTTAAATGTATTGAAATGCTGGTATGCAAGTATGGTAGTTGGAACAAGAAATGCTACTTGGCGTCCATCCATGACAGCCTTAAAAGCAGCACGAAGAGCAACTTCAGTTTTTCCATAACCAACATCACCGCACAGAAGCCTGTCCATTATAATATCAGATTCCATATCAGCTTTTATTTCATCAATACATCTAAGCTGGTCGTTTGTCTCCTCAAATGGAAATTCCTCTTCAAAAGACACCTGCCAAATGGTATCTGCTGAATATCTGTGGCCTTTGTTGGCTTTTCTTTTTGCATATAGCTCCACAAGCTCTTTGGCAATGTTTTTAACAGATTCTTTAACCCTGGCCTTGGTGTTTTCCCACTCTTTGCCTCCGAGCTTTGAGAGTCGCGGAGCTCGTGCCCCGCTTCCGATAAATTTTTGTATGGAATCAAGTTTATCAACAGGGATGTATACATAGTCTCCCTTTTTATATTCTATTTTTACATAATCACGTCGAATTCCTGCGGCCTTAATATTATCGATTCCTATATACTTTCCTATACCATGGTAATCGTGAACTACATAATCACCCGGTTTTAAGTCTGCATATAATGCCATTCCACTTGGCTTTTTTCGAGCTAATTTTTCTTTTTTACTCTTTCTGAATATTTTACCGCTTCCTACTACGCAAAGTCCGGCTTCTAAAATTTCAAATCCTTCTGCAGGGCCATTTTCGAGCATGACCACAGTACCTGTATGAATATCTCCGTTATAGTTATTTAAACCGTGTATGTCAATTTCGTTATTCGTAAGGTAATCGGACAAGATAGCGCTACTCTTTTTTGAAGGAGCTATAAGAGCTATTCTCCGGCCCTTTATTTTCCATTTGCGAATGTCTTCAAGTAGTAGGTCCATTCTCCCGCCGTATGACGGGTTTTCTCTGGTAAGGATACTGAACTGTCTATATAATGTATAGTCGTCTCCCGGTCCGGTGACATCAGGAATAATAATTTCAGGTTCTCGTGTGGGCATGGCCTCAAATAACCCTGCTACCATATCGCATGACTCCGGAAGGGCTGACTGTGTTTCAAGAAGCTTTTCGCAGGTAGTGGCATATTCTTTTTGAACTGTGTTCATTTTTCTTAGACAACGCTTATCATTATCAAGAATGATTATCGTATCATCATCTATATACGATGTCGCGAAACAGTTTCCGTCGGTCATGGCAAAATGTTTATCCATTGGAAAGTGCATTATACCGTTTTCAATTTTTTCTATATCAGAAATTATTGTCATAGACGGTTTAGAAACAGCTTTTAGTTTTTTAAGTATATTTTCAATTGATCCGGTTTGTTCGTTGCATGGCAATATCAGTACAGACTTATCTTCTTCTTCAGACCGCTGTGTACCGGAATCGAAGTATTTAATATTTTCGACTTCATCTCCAAAGAAATTAATTCGGCAGGGTTTGTCTTTACCCGGAGAGAATATATCAAGTATGTCTCCTCGAATAGCGAACTGTCCTTCACTCTCTACCATATCGCATTTTTCATATCCGGATTCGATAAGGCTTTTCGCAAGATTATCTCGTTTATATTCTTTACCCTTATTTATTGTAATAACCTTTTTAAGAAATTCTTCTTTTGGGCGAATGCGAATACACATTGCCTCAATTGGAGCAACAGCAACTGTATAGTCATTTTTGGCGAATCTATAAAGAGCATTTACTCTGTCAGTTTCGTAACCATGGCTTCGGGCTTCAATCTCAAATGGCATTAATTCACGAGTCGGAAAGTGTAATGCTCCGTTTGCGTCAAATATTCGCATTCCCTCATATATTTTTTTTGCTTTTACCCGACTGTGGGTTAGTATCAGACAGCGGCGGCCTGTTTTTTGTGCCAGTGCATATGCAAAGAGAGCACGTGCCGGTTCTACAAGGCCTATAACTCCGACAGGACCTTTTTCAGCCGACATGCTCTTTATTATCCCATTAAACTGCGGTATTTCCTGTAATGGTTTCAGCAGAATGTTCATCATTTCTCCCAAATTCGCAAAAACCCCCCGGGGGGTTTTTCTAAAAAATTTGCAATAACCCCCCGGGGGGTTTTTACAAATTTTCTATTTATTATATTTGTTCATGGCTGTATTTATACCGTTTTTAATAAGTTCTTCTACCGCATGAGCTGCGGTTTCAATTCCTTCGAAAGCGGTTTTGCGTTGATCTCGCGAAAACCTGCTTAGAACATATCTAACTGTGTTTTCGTTCTCATTAGTACTTATTCCTATGCGTATACGAGCAAATTCTTCGGTTTCCACATGATAAAGGATTGATTTCATTCCGTTGTGTGTTCCGGCTCCGCCTTTTTTTCTTATTCTGACTTTTCCAAGCGGGATATCCATATCATCATAAACAATCACCAGGTTTTCAGCTGTAAGGTTATAGTATTCAAGAAGATCTCTTATACTTTCACCACTGGCATTCATATATGTCTGTGGTTTGGCAAGAATGATTTTAAAACCATCGATGTTAACTTCACCTGTCAATGCACGGCAACGATGTTTATTTACTTTTACAGAGAATTTTTCCGAGACATAGTCAATTGCCATAAAACCCATGTTATGGCGTGTCTTTCGATATCTGATTCCGGGATTTCCCAGTCCTGTAATTAAAAATCTGTCCATAACACCCCGCGAAATCTTTCCAAAACATTATACCACACTTTTTTAGAAAAACCCCCCGGGGGGTTATTCCAATTTTTTATTATTTTTCAGTAATTTTTCTATTTTATACCGACTATGCCCGGTAAAATGCATAATCTGTTTTATTGTTACTCCATGTAAAATACAAACATTGATGAAGGCAGAAACCTTCTCATTGTATATAGGAATCATTACATCTTCTATATTTACATACATTCTTGCTGCAAGATCATTAAATACCGATAAAGCATCTGCATCTTCCATTCTCTGCACTTCAATAGGATCAATCCATAAATCATCATCTGATGAACTCAAATATTCTAATAATCCCACTTTGCATTTTTCTTTAAAAATGGAATCAACATACTCAAAATCAATTAGTTTGAATTTATCTTTACTCGGAGTTGGTATTGACCAGGGATAATTTAAAAAACTATCTGTAATTCTTGCAACAATCGGATTCCTATTTATATACCTAAATAAAATTAAAAAAATTAAACCACTTAATAAAAGGTTACTTTTAAATCTACTTTCATATACTCTACCTTTATAATTGTATTTATCAATATAGTAGCAGGCATACATACTTTCAATTGCATCCATTATAATAGGTAAATTTATTCCATTATCTTTTATCAGAAGGTGAAAGTGATTTCTCATTAGACAGACAGCAAATAACTTGAATCCAAATTCAATCATAAACCGTTTTAAAAGGTAGAGAAAGAATCTGAAGTCTTCTCTATCATGAAACAATGTCATCTTATTGTTTCCTCGGTTACATACATGATATATTCCATTGGGAAAAAGTTCTCTTTTATCAGTGCTCATATTAATATTGTAAGCTCATTACCATTTATTGTCATTATACTGGCGGTTTAATTATCTCCAATATTTAAACCAGTTCTTAACTTTTTTGGAAAAACCCCCCGGGGGGTTAGTGCGAATTTTTTAGAATAACCCCCCGGGGGGTTTTTCTAAAAATGGGTAAAAAAAACCGCCGGGGTTTCCGACGGTCTAAATATTTGTGTAATTTTGATTATTCGTTGAATAGAATGTTTTCTGTTTCCTTATCAAAAATATGGATTCTGTTAGTATCAATAGCGATTTTAATAACATCACCAGGTCTTGATTTAGTTCTTGGTCTAACACGGGCTATCATGTTTGTTTCTTCAATAACACAGTAAACAAGTGCTTCAGGTCCCATTAATTCCACAACTTCTACGTCTGCATCAACAACAGCGCCGGGCATTGAATCGATGTACATCTGTTCATCATGAAGATGTTCAGGTCTCATTCCGATTACAACTTCTTTTCCGTCATAGCCTTGGCCGACAATTTTGCTTGCTCTGTTTTCAGGTAACTGAATTTTTGAACTTCCCATAGTAAGATAAACGGTTTTGCCCTCTTCGGAAATAGTTCCGTCAATAAAGTTCATCTGCGGAGTTCCAATAAATCCTGCAACATACATGTTAACCGGATTTTCATACATAACCTGAGGTATATCAACCTGCTGAATGAAACCAAGTTTCATACAAACAATTCTAGTACCCATGGTCATTGCTTCAACCTGGTCATGTGTAACGAAGATAATAGTTGTATGTAGTCTCTGATGTAGTTTTGTGAGCTCAACTCTCATCTGGCCTCTAAGCTTAGCATCGAGGTTAGAAAGTGGTTCATCCATAAGGAATACTTTTGGTTCACGAACGATAGCACGACCGAGTGCAACCCTCTGCTGCTGTCCACCGGACAAAGCTTTAGGTTTTCTGTCGAGAAGATGTTCGATTTCCAGTACTCTGGATGCTTCATGAACTCTCTTTTTGATTTCATCCTTCGGTGTTCTTCTGAGTTTAAGACCGAATGCCATGTTGTCGAAAACTGTCATGTGAGGATACAGCGCGTAATTCTGGAAAACCATTGCGATGTCCCTGTCTTTGGGCTGTATATCATTAACAAGCTTGTCTCCGATATAAACTTCACCGGCGGTAATGTCTTCAAGACCGGCGATCATTCTGAGTGTCGTTGTTTTACCGCAACCTGATGGTCCTAAAAGAACCAAAAATTCTTTGTCTTCTATTGACAGGTTGAAGTCAGAAACGGCTGTGATACCACCACGTGACGGTTCATACTTTTTATATACGTTTCTCAATATAACTTTTGCCATTTTTATTCCTCCCGTTTTCTTAAAAAACTTCTCCTTAATTTTAACACTTTTAACCTGGTGTTATAAGTGCTGATTATTACAAAAATACATTTGTCTATTTGTGTGAATTGCATAAATGTATTCTATTCACTAAAATTTGAAAATCCCATATAAAAAACCTTTGCATTTTTATGCATTATTCTGTATAATTATGAGAAATTATTATATTAGTATAAATTTTGACATTTGGTATAATTACAGAGGAGGATGGAATCATGATAAAAGTTGGAATACTCGGAGCAACCGGCTATGCCGGAGCAGAATGCATAAGGCTCCTTTTAGGACACCCAGGTTTTGAAATAACCTGTGTTGTTTCAAAAACATTTACCGGCAAGAAAATTTCTGATGTATATCCCAGCCTTACCAATATCTGCGATCTGGTCTGTGATCCATTAGATTATGACATTATCACTAAAAAGGCTGATTGTTTTGTAACTGCTCTTCCCCACGCAGCAAGTCAGAAGGCAGTTTTTAATCTTATTTCTGCTGGGAAAAAAGTTGTTGATTTAAGTGCAGATTACCGATATTCTTCAGCATCGCTTTACGAAGAAACATATGGTTTACCCCACTTATATCCTGAATTACTAGAAACGGCTGTTTATGGACTGCCCGAATTAAACCGAGATAAAATCAAGAAAACTAATCTTACAGCAAATCCGGGATGTTACCCAACCTGTTCTATTCTTGGACTTGCACCTTTACTGGCAAATGATCTCATTGAAACGGATTCAATAAATATAAACGCAGTTTCAGGAGTTTCAGGCGCAGGGCGTAAGGAAAGCCTGGCATATTCATATTGTGAAACAGATGGTAATTTTGCCCCATATAAAATTACCGGGCACAGGCATACAACTGAAATAGAAGAACAGCTGTCACTTATAGCATCAAAACCTATAATGGTAGGATTCACTCCACACCTTGCACCTCTAAAAAGAGGCATGTCGGCAACGATATATACCAAGGCTAAAAAACCGGTTTCATCTGCTGAATTAATCCGTATATATAATATGTATTATAAAAATGAGGTTTTTGTTCGCATAAAAAGCGAAGGTACAGTTCCTTCAGTTAAGTCTGTAGCAGGAACGAATTTTGCTGATATCACTCCAATTTATGACGAACGGCTTAACAGGATCATTGTTGTTTCAGCAATTGATAACCTTGGTAAAGGAGCTGCATCACAGGCAGTACAAAACCTTAACTTAATGAATGGATATAGCGAGACTGATGGTCTGCTAAGCGCAGGACTATATATTTAATAGAACCAATTTGCAACCGTTTCTATTAAAGCATCTATGATGCAAAAGTGAGGAATTATGGAAAAGATAATCAAAAAAGCAGAGATACTAATTGAAGCCCTTCCCTATATTCAGAAACTGTCAGGAAAAACAGTTGTAATTAAGTACGGCGGAAATGCCATGGTTAATGAAACTCTCAAGGAATCTGTAATGGAAGATGTAACCCTTTTAAAATACATCGGTGTTAATCCAATACTTGTACATGGTGGTGGTCCTGCAATTTCAAACGCTCTTAAAGAATCGGGAATAGAAACTAAATTTGTAAATGGTCTTAGAGTAACTGACAAGCCCACTATGGAAATTGTACAGATGGTACTTGTCGGTAAAACTAATAAGGATATCGTCTCCCGTATATGCCAAAAGGGTGGAAAAGCAATTGGTCTTTCAGGGATTGATGCGGGAATAATACAATGCAAAAAACACTATACTGATGTAGACGGTGTAAAAACAGATATTGGTTTCGTCGGAGAAATAACATCTATTGACGCTGCAACTCTAAAAAATCTTGCATCAAATGATTTCATACCCGTTATTGCACCTATCGGATGCGGACCAAACGGAAACTCATATAATATAAATGCGGATACAGTAGCCGGCGAAATTGCCAGTGCCATGGAAGCTGAAAAACTAATACTTCTTACTGATGTAGAAGGCGTTAAGACCTCAAAAGAAGATGGAGATATTCTTCATGCACTTTCAACAGATGAAGTTCATAAACTGATTAAAGATGGAGTTATTGCCGGAGGTATGATACCAAAAGTTCTAGGCTGTGTGCATGCAATTGAAAACGGCGTTGGCCGCACCCATATAATAGATGGAAGAATACCTCACTGTATTCTTCTTGAAATATTCACTAACAAAGGTATTGGTACAATGATTTCACAATCCAAAGACAAATACTTTAAAGATGAAAAGGTATGGGAGGAAACAAAGTGAATATACTCTTAAATGTCGCCGAAGGCATTATTAAAGAAAAATATTTTCCAAAGCAAATTATGAACAAACTGGAATCACTGGGTACTGTTAAACAAAATATGCTTGACCGTCCATGGACAGAAGATGAGCTTGCAAAAGAAATAAAAGGAATGGACATATGCATAACCCACTGGCAGTCTCCTCAGATTACCCCAAAAGTAGTAAAAAATGCTGATAAGCTAACATTCATCGGGCACTGCGCAGGTAGTGTTTTCAATATAGTATGCGAAGATGTTTTTAAAAAAGGAATTAAAGTATCAAGCGCCAACAAGGTTATGGCTAAGGCAGTTGCTGAAGGAACCCTGACATATATGCTTACATCTCTATTGAAAATCCCTAAATACATGAATATCACAAAAAGCGGCGGATGGAAAGCCGGAGTATCAGAATACGGTGACATGAAAAGTCTTCATGGTGCAAATGTTCTTCTTGTTGGTTTCGGTGATATAGCTAAATTTCTATATGATTTGCTTGTTCCCTTCAACGTTAACCTATCTGTTTATGATCCATTTCTTAAACAGGAAGTTATTAATGCCTATTCTGATGTAAATTTTATTAATGATCTTGATGCAGCTATAAGAAAAGCAGATATTGTATCAATTCATGCATCAAGGAATCCAGGTTCACAACGGCTGATTGGTAAAGATAGAATCGATATGATTAAAAATGATGCTCTTTTTATAAACACAGCCCGCGGTAGTATCGTCGACGAGAAATATCTGACTGAAGTACTAAAAAGCGGAAGAATTTATGCTGTACTTGATGTATATGAAGAGGAACCTCTGTCTGTAGAAAGTGCACTGAGAAATCTTCCCAATGTTATATGCATGCCCCATGTATCCGGTTCTAGTGTAGTGCTTGGATATGCTGAGGCAATGATTTATGAAATAGAAAATATAATCAACGGCAAACCTCTTGAATTCGAGATATCTGCTGAAAAAGCAGGAATGATGACAAGGTCTTGAAAGGACAGCAAATGGATTTTTATAGCTATATAGAAAATGCAAAAATGCCTGCTGGTTTCACTTCATCAGGAGTAACCAGAGAAGACTATCTTGATGTAATTGAATTATGCGTTAACGCTTATGATAAAAAATCGATTGAAGATCGTCTTCCTGCCCCCGGCGAAATGGTTGATGATATCCATGCCTATTCACGTATTGCAGGCGGTATTGCAGCATTATTGTCAAATGGTCGCATCCCTGAATATAAAGATTTGTGGATTTCTATGATGGATGCTCTTTGTAATGACTTTTATAGACAAACCCCACCTTCTGCACTGGACTTCGCTCTAAAAGAAACCATGCTCGGATTTAAGGCAATGAAACCCTATATAAGTAAAGAAAAGCAATCCTACTGGCTTGAACTCCTAGGTAGAATTGAACCAGAAAAATGTTTTAACAATACCGGGTCAAATTACAGTGACTGGTATCATATCCGCAACTGGAATATATATGCTATGGCAGGTTACTGGCTTCTTGAAACAGAAGGTCATGCAGATTCTACCGAGTTTTTCGATAAATACTGGGATCACCAGTTTAAATATTTTGATAATCTCGGTATGTATATGGATCCATATAACCCTA
>Ga0307988_1002009_pt1 | contig 10601 bp, 8 predicted proteins | sample EllFjometagen183_FD_203166 | JGI IMG/M metagenome (GOLD analysis project Ga0307988, IMG submission 203166) | Marine microbial communities from Ellis Fjord, Antarctic Ocean - #183 | ecosystem: Environmental > Aquatic > Marine > Unclassified | place: Southern Ocean | collected 2014-10-08 | reverse complement strand
CACTCAACGATGATAAAATTGAGCTTGTTGGCATTAGAGATTACGGAGATTGTGGCAATTGGAAGGCTCACGACAAGCAAAACAGACCATGCCGAATATGTATGCTAAACTGCCTACACTCAATTAGGATCAATGGCAAACTCCAAAAACGAGAATATACTCAACTAGAAGTATTAATGATGCAGTAAGAAGTTATTATTTAAATATTTACTATTTTTACGCCATAAACAGAAACCTCAATATTAAAGTGAATAACGAACGAATTGAAAATATTATCAACGAATTAGTTGATCAGTATACTTATGCCGATATAAGTAATAGACCATGGATTATTGGCTTTAGTGGCGGAAAAGACTCCACAGTCCTACTTACTCTTGTTTGGCTTGCTCTTGTAAAAATCAAGAAAAGCTTTCCTAATCCCCACCAATTAAAAAGACCTGTATATGTTGTGTGTAATGATACAATGGTTGAAAATCCAATTATTGCTGATTATGTAGATGATGTTTTGGCCAAAATTGAATCTTCAGCAAGAGACCAAGGGCTTCCCTTTTTTGTAAAAAAAACAACTCCTAAACTTGATGAAACATTTTGGGTTAATGTTATTGGTAGAGGATATCCTGTACCTAATAATGCATTCCGATGGTGTACTGATAAGTTAAAGATAAGGCCTACAGCAAATTTTTTATTAGAACAAATAGATGAAATCGGTGAAGCAATAATACTATTGGGAACACGATATGAAGAAAGTGCGACAAGGGCGCGTTCAATGAAAAAGCACGAAATAAAAGGGAATAGACTCTCAAAGCACTCTAATACTCCAAATGCTTATGTGTTTGCCCCAATTAAGAATTTAAGACTCGAAGAGGTTTGGTCTATTATCAATACTATATCGGCACCCTGGGGTTTCGATAATAGTATTTTATTTAAAATATATTCTGAAGCAAGTGCTGATGACTATGAATGTCCTACCATAATAACAGATAAACAACATACTTCTTGTGGCCAAAGTAGGTTTGGTTGTTGGACCTGTACTGTTGTTTCGAAAGATAAGTCGATGAATGCTCTTGTTGACCGAGGATACGAATGGATGAGGCCATTATTGGACTTCAGACTACAATTAAACGAAGAAAGGAATATTAGTAAAAACCGATCAAATACTAGGCGTAATGGAATGCCTGCTGTAACGGAAGATGGTCATCACCAAGGTAATTACGAAGATCACTACAGGGCTAAACTATTACGTCAACTACTAGAAATTCAAATAAAGGTTCAAAAAGAAAAACCACATATTACATTAATAACTAATCAAGAACTAATTGCAATTCAAGTTATTTGGAATAGAGATGGTATTTTTGATAGAAGCGTTGCAGACATTTATCGTAAAGTGTATAATAGAGAGATATCTACTAATAATATAAAATCATTAGGCAGGACTGAAAGACGGATCTTAAAAGAAGTTTGTGAAGATAGTACTGAGTACTACCATTTAATTGACAATCTCATATCATTACAAGAATCTAAAACTTTATTAATTAGTAAATACGGCTTGCATAATGATGTTGAAAAACGAATTGAAGCATTTGTTAAAAATATGGAAGCATGAGAATTGAAAGTATTATACTTAATAATTTCCGTATTTATAAAGGCGAGAACAAGATTGCTTTCAATATAGAAAGTGATAAAAATGTCTCATTAATTGCAGGAAAAAACGGCTTTGGTAAAACAACATTCCTTACTTCATTAATTTGGGCATTTTATGGTAATTTAATGGTACAGGTTGAAGAAAAGTACCGTAAAGATATAAAAAGTGCAGGGGGATATGATTCATTTTTAGATACTCTTCTAAATAAAAATACTAAAGAGGAATATTTATCGGGGAAAATTTCAGATCCAAAGATTCAGGTTGAAGTACATTTAGCCGATGTGTTAATACCTTCAATTCCATGTAAAATGGTTGTTATTCGACGAACCTACAATTATGTTACTAAAAAGGAATCCCTAAAGATATTAATCGACGGACAAGAAAATGAATTGACAAAAGATGTTGGTTATGAAGTCTTTATTAATGACTTTATCCTACCAAGAGAGATTTCAAAATTCTTCTTTTTTGATGCAGAAAAGATTGTAACATTAGCTGAAGCAAAATCCAAAACTGAATTGCGTTCATTAAGCAAAGCATATTCCGAAGTACTGGGAATCAAAAAATATGAAGACTTAAAACAAAACTTAAATTCTTTGCTAACAAAGCTCAGGCGCAGTGGTGTGTCTAAGTTAAATAGAGAAAAACTAGATAAATTAATTGAGAAAGAGACATATCTTACTAAACTTATAGAAATTAATACTGAAGATCAATTTATTATTGAAAATGATATTTCATCAATAAATGCACGAATAGATAATATCCAGGAAAAACTTATTAGGGAAGGCAATGAAATTACTTTAGAAGAATTAAAGGAATTAAAAGAGGATAGAGATAGGTTAAAAAAAGAACATGAAGCTGCAAAATCAGAATTAAAAACTGTACTTGATATTATTCCTATTGTTATTGCCGGTAAGAAGTTTAAAGATTTAATAATGCAGATTAACAAAGAATTAGATCTTAAAAACAGCAAACTTAACAGTACAGTTTTTCAGAAAGAACTTCATAACTTTTCTTCTGAATTAAAGAATGAAATTCGGAGTTTTAATATTGAAAAAAATATATCCAATCAATTGGAACTTGCAATTCAAAAATTGATTGACAATAGGAAATCTAATGTTGTAGAATTAAAAGGAAGAATCATTCTTGATATTAGTGAGGAAAAATCAAGAGATATTTTAACTACCTTTAATTATATCAAAGAATCATTTAGTATTCACTTTAAAAATATCATCAAGAACGAAAAAAACTACAAACTTCACGTAAACAGAGTTAATAGTAAAATAAAACAAGCTGAAGCTAGGAAGGGAAATCCTTTAGCACAAAAACTTAGAGAAGACAAACTTAACTTAAATCAGAAAATAGATCAACAACTTAAAGAGAAGGAAGTTTTGATTGAAAATGGTGCTAATTTAAGAACCGAAAAGAATTCTAATCAAAAGGTGTTGTCAGAATATGAAAAGAATTTCGAATTAGTAGAAACTGATAAAAAGAAATACGATGTTACCATTGAATTATTAAATAAACTAAATATACTTACAGCTAAGATCAAAGATGAAAAAAAATACTCTCTACAAAAATCTGTTTTACTTGGCTTGAATAAACTAATGCATAAAGAAAAGTTTATATCTAATGTTAATGTTAGAATTGAGGAGGATGTAATGGATATTGATTTACTCGATAGCAATGGTAATATTATCGACAAAGATGATCTCTCAAAAGGTGAACAGCAACTATATGCAACAGCATTGCTAAAAGCACTTGTGGATGAATCCGGTATCGACTTTCCAGTATTTATTGATAGCCCATTACAGAAATTTGATATTGAACACTCAAGCAATGTAATTCAGCAATTTTATCCTACCATATCAAAACAGGTTGTTTTATTCCCTCTATTGGGAAAGGAATTATCAGAAGATGAATACGAACAATTGACCGAAAACTTAACTGGAGTTTATTTAATTGATAACAAACCTGACGGTTCCTCAATTCAAGAATGCAAAATAGACGAACTATTCACCAAATTTAATGAACAAAATTATGTTCTCACAAATTAGAACTAGTAAAGAGAATAAAGAGGTAGTAACTAAGTTAACAAGAAGATTAAATCTTGGTGCTGAAAATATTATTGCCCGTATTGCTTTTTCCTATTCTTTATCTAAAAACCAAAAACTTGTTTTATCTAAGATATCAAACTCAAGTGGTAAAGAGTACTCAAAACCAGTTTTATTTGGTGAAAATTACGATATCTATATTGGAATGCTTTGTGTCCATTACAATCTTTATAAAACAGATAAAGACATACCCAAATATGTTAAAATGCATATAGATAATGGACTTGATTTAATAAACCAAGAATTAGAGGACAATCCAAATATTGAGGGATTTGATTATTTAGTTGAAAAAATTAATGTTTAAATATGTAATAATCTATTATTATTTTCAGTATCAGTATCTTTTTTAATTTCATTTAAATTTTTATCCCCAATAATTTTCAATATAACCACTTATCTCACTAGATTTTAGAGCCTTTGTTGAAGCAGAACGTCGAATAAAAAGTTCATCTTCATTACCTGTACTTTTCAAATAAATTGGCCCATTCTTTTTAAATCTTACATCTACTCTACAGATTACCTTATCTTCAATTTCTGGAAAAGAAAGGGTCAACAAAGAGTATGCAGAGTTACCCAGATACTTTTCTATCAAATTATCAAAATGTTTTTGAAATTCATCTAATAAATCATGCTTGTTTCCAAAAGAATTTAAATCTGTATCCAAACCTAATATTTCTTTAGTGTCAGAAATACCAATAAGTAAAGTTCCCCCATTTGTATTCATAAATCCAGCAATTGTTTTCAAACAACCAAATTCCATCTTTGAATCTGGTTTATCAGTATGCAGGTTTATTCTTAATGTAGATTTGAACTCTATTTGGGTACCTTCTCCTTTCTTTACAATCCTATTTGTAGATTTGACAATATCATCATCAGCATCTTCAATATTAAGAGTTGTGTCGTTTGAATCAGGTTCTTGTTTAAATGTGCTGTTTTCAGCCATTAGGTCCACAAATAAATAATGACTATTAAGTATTCTGTCTTCTTCCCATTCTTTTTGAAGAAATTCAAGTCCTCCATTTGCATAACCTTCAATAAATGAAATAATATTACTAACAACAGTATTTATTTCACTATCTTCCATATCCTCTAATTCGTTCCACTTAAAACCTATTTCTTCTGCATAGGTAAAAATAATCATCAACAAAAAATCAACTAATTTGGAATCACGTTTCCATTTGCCAATCTCAACAAAATCTTTTGTCATATTTGGTGGAGGTAAGGGTAGAAATGCTTTTCTCTTTAAACCTAAAGTAAAAGCATAAACATATAATTCATAATAAGGTCCAAACTGATTGTATTCCGATTTTCTGTTCCCTTTGTTTGCAAAAGTTTCTATCACAGGGATTCTACTTTTTGCATATCTTGGTCGCTTAAGTAGTATTGCACTTCTAAATTCTTGAGAATCCATTACTTCAATTTTATTTTTGTTGTAATTCTATCTATTTGCTCAACTCCTGGTGTTACCTGGTTTACATAAAATGTTTTGACTTTATCATCTTTCAAAAGTCTTCTCCCTAGATTATTTATCTTCATTTCGCCTTTTACATCGTACAATTCCTTTACCAGTATAATGCTTTGAGGAAACACATTTCCAGTTGCTTCAAAAAAGCCTTCAGTAAAAGCCTCTCCAAATGCAGAAATTGGTGCATCTGCCAATAAAGGATAATTATATGTTGATGTGTTAGCAGATATTATAGCCATAATCACTGCAAATTTCTTCATTCTTTGAAATCCTTCAGAATTACCTGCTACAATATTTCCTCCACTATCTACATAATTGAAAATTATTGAACCACTGGGTGATTTGTCGAACTTTAAAATACCACCTGCAATTTCATTTTTTGCGATTAGATCTTTAAAATGTCTATTAGCATGTTTTTCTAGAAGAGCTATCATTTCATCATAAACCCTATCTTTTGCTTTAATAGTTGCGTCAGATAAATCTTTTGCGATCGAAAAATTATCACTATATCCTTTAGGAATATTAACATTGTTACCAAGACTCGCAATTTCATTTTCAAGGTTTCTAATATCAACCCTAAGTTTTTTAACTTTAGGTCTGAGCATGTCATCAATCTTAGTTCGTGCATTTTCCATTCTTCTTATTGCACCTTGATATTGACTAATGATAGCTGCAGCACTATTTTCCGTATCACTACCGGCTACTAATACATCCTTTCTTTGATCTTTAAGAGATTTAACTCTTTCTTTAGCCCTTTGCAAACGACCTCTTAAATCCTGTTCCTTGGTTCTTGTACTATTAACACTCTCACGGATCAAATCAATTTTATTATAAAATGGTTGTGCATTAATCTGTAAGTTTCCGAAAAACTCTTTTAAATCATTCTTTACAAATGATTTATTAACTTTTGATTCATTTGGCCTGCTTTTAAGTTTTAATAAATAATTATGAGCGTCAGAACCCTTCTTTGCTGGTCGATCACAAACATAACAATGCTCCTTATCTATCATGCTTTCTAAAGAAACTAGATCTGGAGAATTTACTGGCAATAAATGAAAATAATTATTTGGGTTATCTTCAACTTCTAACAAAGCTTTTTTCTTATATCTTTCTTCATTAAAGTCATCATTCAATTTTTTGAAGTTTGATACAACACTATCAAATCCCATTGATATCCATGAATATTTTCCATCAAAAAATCTACTGTTTATTCTTTCAAGAAATTCTTCATAATCGTCAGTAATATCTCGTGCTTTTTTATTTGCAATTTTCAATTTATCATCAAATTCTTTTCTTTTTTCAGCATTTGCATAATTCTTATCAAGTTCGGCTTTTTCGTATTCTGCATCATTATATGTATCTTCATACTCTTTTAGCCTTTTTAATTCAATCTCAATAATATTCTGGATATTACTTTTTTCTTCAACGGCATCTGCCAGTCTATTATTTTGAGCATCATTGTTTCTGTTTCTCTCATGTAAATCTTTCTCAGCCCTATTCTTTAAATAATCAGTAAGCTCAACTAGCTGTTCGTATTTTCTAATATCGGTTAAATTTTGAACAGCTTCTTCTATCCCTGATTTCTTAGTAAAATCAATAATACGATCAACTTCCTCCCCTTGTAAAAAGGAATATTTACGGAAATTAGGCATAATAAGTTTATCTATTATTTTACGCTTCTCATCGGGTTCATATATTGGCTTATAACTATGTAGTACTAATTCAGTACGATATATTTCTGTGTCTTTTGGTGTAAACTGCCAGCTATTATAATCTGTTATATTTTCACTTATTCTAGTAGCTATAAATGATTTTATTATTTTGAATTTGTGTCTTGTCCCGTAGGTGTATTCAATACTTATTCCACATTCAACTTTGCCTCGTATTGAGGTTTCAGCTTTTGCCTTATCAGATAATATCTTAACAAAGATATCTTTAATACTTTTTATAATTTTATCGTCTGAATCTAGAACTTGATCATTAAATAACCAAAGAAAGGCATTGAAAAACTTTGATTTTCCAGCACCATTATCTGCAACTATTATATTAACACCATCTGATAATTCATAAGTATTATCTTCAAATGTACCGTAATAGTTAAAGAAGTTATTAAACGCAATACTATTTATTATGGAAGCCATTTTCTATATATTATGAAGATTTCTTATTCTTTTGTAAATCATTGACTGACTTAAATTGTTATCATTCTCAATAATGATAGTTGCCATAACTTCAATAATTTTTTTATAATACGGCGCCGAGGTTGTAAGTTCTTTTAAATCTTTCTCTCTAATAGAATACTTATTCATCAATTCTTTATCCGCCAATATTTGCTTTAATATTTCATCTCGTATCATAATTCATCAATTATTTGATCTAAGTTTAAATCATATTTATTACAAACATTTAATAATATGTCTCTTGTGTCATAATAGTTCATTGCTAAACTAGCAAAATATGCAACTCTTCTTAACTCTGTTTTAACCATATTCTGTTCAAATTTAAAGAATTCACTACTACTATTATTAAGTCTTGGTATTACAACCATATCATAAATTGTTGCGTATGCTTTATCTTTATGCTTACGTAACAATCTACCTCTACGTTGTATGAATTGTCTTGGATTTCCTGTACTACTACAGAAAATACCAATCTCTGCTCTAGGTACATCTACTCCTTCGTCAAGCATCTTCATCGCAAAGAGTAAATCAATCTTACCTTCAGTAAAACCTCTTAATATCTCTGTTAAATCCTCATCTTCTGATGTATACGAATTCAACTTGAGTTTAGGTAAGGTTTTATTCGCAACCTCAAAAAATTTTCTCAACAGTTTTTCTGATATATTTTCTTCTTCATTAATAACATAACCTTCAGGTATATATGTAAAAACAAATTTCAACTTGTCAGCCTCATCAAGCTCTAGTAGTATAGTTTTAAAAACTTCAAGTTTATTACTTGCTTTGTGAATAATATTTTTCCTTTTTAATAATAATCTTTCTACTATCGGTTCTTTTTTAAATTCTCCTTTTTCAAAATCAAAAAACTTTAGAAGTAGCTTTGATATTTCAACATAACTTTCAAGTTCTTCCTCATTGAGCTCAACTAATATCGGATAATACTTATATTCTGAGAGAAAACCATCATTTAAAGCACGTTCCATGCTAAATTCGTATGTGTAGGGTGTTGAGTCATTAAAAAACTGATCTATTGCATCGGTCCCTTGTATATCGTAAACTCTTTTGGGTGTTGCAGAAAGACCTATCTTTTTTTGCACTTTAATATCTTTTAGCCTTTTCTTAATGTTATTTGCTCCCATATTATGAGCTTCATCAGCAATTAAAATAAGCTCAGATTCTATTTTCTTAAAATATTTTTGGAATCTGTCTGTAACGAAACTACCGTATGTAGAAATGATAACAATATCATCTCTTATTCCCCAATTATAGTTGCTAACATAGCTAGCTAACCTACTTTCCCAATTATTACCCCCACCAATCTTTATAATATTTTTGAAGTTAAAACTTTGCACTTCTTTTTCCCATTGATTTAGTAGAGCTATTGAAGGGACTAGTATTATTGCATAGTATTGTTTTGTTTTATAATACTCATTTAGTAAACAATTTAATGCCGTCAATGTTTTACCAGTCCCAGTTGCCATAGCAAAAACACCAGAGTAATTGTTTTCTTTCCAACTTATGTATGCTTCTTTTTGATATTCTCTTGGTCCAGAAGGATATGGGAACATCGGGTATCCCTTTAAATCACTAATAAGGTAATCAAATTTTTGTTTCCTTTTTTCTAAAACTAATTTAACCTTGTTGCTAAATTTACTATTATCTATATTTATTGAATCTTTAATCAAGTCTTCAGTATCCTTTTCATTTCCAACTTTATTAATGACCACTTCAATATCTTCAACATTTAGATATTGATAATCTGGATGGTCTTTTCTAAATATTTTATCAAAATTCTCTTTTTCCTGTATTACTCTTTTTTGAAATATTTCCCCATTCCACGGAGCATTTACTTCAAAGCTTTCTGAATTTTTAGTTAACGCGTTTAACGTAAAATTAATACTTCCATCTGTTGATATATAGTTCTCTCCATCATATAGTATCATTTTTTTTGAATGCGCTAAATCAACTCCATTGAATTTTACTGGAGTAATTTGTAATCGATTTTCTTTTAGTAAAAATTTTAAACAGTCAAAAAAATGATGTCCGTAATCACTTAACTCATTTGCTAGCAATTCTATATCTCCAAAAATATCAATAATTTTATCTTCCTCTACCAATGTCGTATTAACAAAGAGGTTTTCCTTATCCTTGTGACTATATATATGATTCGTGATAATACGAATTGACCCACCTCCAACAATAAATTCAGCAAAACTTAATGATAATACCTTAAAAGCATTGGAACTAAAATATCCTAGCAGCAAGTCAATTTTTTTAGATATGGGTAAGACTTCTTCATAAAATTCTAAGGGTATATGTTCACTATCTGAACTATACTTATAAGTTAAAGGAAAATCTATATCTATAAAACTTTTACTCATTCTCAAAACCTTCAGAAAAAAATTCTTTTAATGAAACATTTAGAGTGTCGAGTATTTTTATTAGAGTGCTAAGTTTAATATTGCCTCCATTTTCATACTTTCCATATTGAGACCTGGAGATGTCAATATCGTATGCGAGATGTTCATAATTAGAATACCCCTTTAATTTTCTATAGTAACGTAATCTCTCTCCAAACCTGCCTAAGGTTATCTCAATATTACTTTTAGGTTTCATTTTGTAAATATGAGAAAAAAGTCTGGTTTGGTCTACCTGTTAAAGTATGTATTAATATTTTACACGTAGCCTTTTCATTACAATTACATATACATGCATTTCTTTGGAAAATATTTAAAAGTAACATCATTGTCATACTACTAGCCTATTACAGGATTTCTCAAGAGAATATATCCCCTAATTGGATAATTCGGTTCTAACTGAGCCACCCATTTCGGTTTATCAGTGCCACCCGTTTCGGTTTTAACAGTGCCATTGTAACGTTTCTAACCGTGCCACTCCAAAAGGTCAATTAACTTTCGTATCTCAAAATAAACAATGAGATATGTCAAAAAAACTTGATCCGATGGATTTAAAACAAATAATCAGTTTACACATTGATAAGTATAGCAATCGAGCTATAAGCAATACTTTGGGTATTGGTCCCCGTCCCATGCGAGCTTGCAGCTCGTTTCCAACTAGAGCATGATTTCATCGCACGACATTATTATATTTCCCCCCACTCACCGAAAAACAACACCCATTCACCTAATAACCATGCCCCACTCCTGTATCTTGCCATATTTTTGCCAGTAATTAACAACACATAA
>Ga0307988_1002008_pt1 | contig 10601 bp, 7 predicted proteins | sample EllFjometagen183_FD_203166 | JGI IMG/M metagenome (GOLD analysis project Ga0307988, IMG submission 203166) | Marine microbial communities from Ellis Fjord, Antarctic Ocean - #183 | ecosystem: Environmental > Aquatic > Marine > Unclassified | place: Southern Ocean | collected 2014-10-08 | reverse complement strand
GCTTTGGAACGCGACTTGCTTGAATGGGAGGGACGCTATCGAATGGTAGTTGAAAATGCCAGCGAGGCAATTTTCCTTCTGGATGATTCAGGTCATATTATAGATGCCAACCTGGCGGCTGTTGAAACTATGGGTTGCAAAGATATAAATGAAGTCATTGCCCAGGAATTGCTCCATATTTTAAAGGATGAACAGGGCAATCCAGTCAAGGCATTAGTTGAATCTTCGAATCCCTTTGGTATTGAGGGAGAAGCTAAAATCATTCGTTTCAACGCCTTTATCGGCACTAATAGTAAAACACGCAGAAACCTTAATGTTACTTTGTCAGCCCTGAATTTTGAAAATGAAATAATGCTCCTACTTTTGGCACGTGACATCACGGAAGAAAGCAAACTGGCAAAAGAAAAGGTCAAACTCGGGGAACAATTGGCGCATTCTCAACGTCTTGAGGCCATAGGGAAACTTGCCGGCGGTATCGCTCATGATTTCAATAATTATATCCATGCCATATTAGGGCATCTTGATCTTGCTAGAATGATGTTTGAGACAGAAGATGAAACCGTAAACAAGCACTTGGAAAAAATTGGGGAAATATCTGAACAAGCCGGAGAATTGACCAGCAAACTTCTCGGCTTTGCCCGCAAAGGGAAATATCAGGAACAAGAAATTGATTTGAATGAACTGGTTGAAAAAGCTGTCGATTTATTTATGCCGAGAAGCCAAAAAGATCTTGAATTGAAATTAGGTCTACGACCTGAAAAAATGATTATCCGTGGAGACAGTATCCAGCTTCAGCAGGTTCTACTTAACCTGATGCTCAACGCTATGGACGCGATGAAAGCAATGCCGATAAGAAGTAAATTGCGAATAGTAGTAGATAAGGCTTCTAATTGCAGAATACAATTACTACCGCCAAGTAAAGATACTGATATAGATTCATTTTATGTTATTTGCATAAAAGATAATGGACTCGGTATAGATGGCGATACAATGAAGCATATTTTTGATCCATTCTTCACGACTAAACCCACCGGCGAAGGTACTGGCATGGGGCTGGCAATGGTTTACGGAACAATTACCAACCATCACGGCTGGGTTCAAGTAGTAAGTAAAATCAACAAAGGCACAAAATTTTATCTATTCCTGCCCAAGGCATAATGTACTAAACTAGATTATTATTGAAGTCTTTGGCTACTAATGATTGAGTGCAGTTAGTTAAAGCTACATGTAAGCTTATTATTACTCTAAACTATTTGTCCAGACGCTCAAAATACTGCATAAGTCCGTTGATTCCGTGCTTTTTGGCATAATCCCGCACAAAACGATAACCGCCGCCGTAAACCGCGTTAGTATTCGAATCCATACGTTTATTCATATCTTTTTGACCATAAACCTTGTTTACCAGAGTTGCAAAATATTCAGCCCAGCCTTCTTTGATTTTTAACACTTTGATCTTCGGAAAATTTGCCTGCATCCAGTCATGCCCCAATTCATGCGCGCAAACTTCTATAAATTTCTGTTTCGGCAAGCCTGATAAAATATAAATTGTAAAACGCTCATTAGTTCGATATTTTCTGGTTTTTTCCTGACGTCCTTTTAATAAAGAATAACTGGTTTTTGTACTTGTCTTAATGGTATAATTGTGTTTAAACAAACCCATTTCCATACCAGGTTCATAATTCTCCGATGCTTTCTGCAGAGTTTTTGAATCAACTAGGCGAAAGCGTATTTTATGATTTGTAGACTGACCAAGTTTGTTAGCTATTGTCGCTCGGATTTGTTTGAATAACTTTTCTCCTTCCGCTTCGGAAAAAATCGCGGTCTTAGCGCATTTTTTTCCTATAAAACGTCCGTCTTTCAAATGAGTTCCTGAAGCAGATGGCAAGGCGCAGGCAAAGCATTTTGCTAAAGAACCGCATTCACCACAATAAATTTTATCTCCTCCAGCAGCCTTAATTATTATACCTTTACTAAAAGGCTTATTACACAAAACGCATTTCGGGAGAGTTGTTTCAACACATTTCTTAGAACAATAGAATTTACCATTTTTTTTGTATCCACCATTTAAGTTGCGCTTGCCACAGGCGGTACAAAGCGGTTTAGTTTTAGCAAAACATTTTTTGCTGCAAAATATTTTTCCTCCGGCTTTCATATACCTACCGCGAATCTTTTTCCTGCAAATAGAGCAACGCATAGTCGCAGCCACAAGCTGAAAGATAAACAAAAAACTCAAAAATATAAGTAAAATTTTTCGCATAAGATTATTTATTTCTTATTGGTTGAGACCTTGCAGCCTATGGATAAGAGTTTTTCTACTACATTCTCATAACCGCGGTAAATTACGTCAGCGGAATTAATTGTGCTTTCGCCTTTGGCACATGTCGCGGCGATTAGCATTGCCATTCCCGCACGGATATCAGGGCTGGACATTTGTATGCCGCGCAGCTTGGCTGGACCGTTAATAACCACTCGATGTGGATCGCAAACTATTGCTTTTGCCCCCATACTCATCAGGCGGTCAACAAAATAAATACGGCTTTCAAACATTTTTTCAAAGAATAAAACCGAGCCTTTGACTTGTGTCGCTAAAACAATTGCTACACTCATTAAATCTGAAGGAAACTGCGGCCATGGACCATCTGAAACAACCGGACAATGCCCGTCAAAATCATCAACAACTTTCATTTTTTGATTTGCCGGCAGATAAATACTATCATGATTAAGTTCTATTTCTACACCCAAGCGCTCAAACACACGCCGGGTCATCCAGTAATGTCGCGGAGTCGTTCCTTTTAGGGTCAATTCTCCACCGCAGACCGCGCCCAAAGCCAGAAAGCTTCCAGCTTCAGTATGATCACTGACAATATGGTGTTCAGCACCGTGCAACTTTTCAACACCCTCAATTTTTAGTGTATTACTGCTCAATCCACTAATTTTAGCTCCCATTTTATTGAGCAGCTCAGCTAAATCCGTCACATGTGGTTCCGAAGCCGCATTACGAATAATGGTAATACCTTCAGCAAGGACTGCCGCCATCATAATTTGTTCAGTCGCGGTAACACTGGCTTCATCCAGAAACAATTCACAACCGACAAGACGGTGTTTTGCTTTAAAAACAAATTCTTTATCACTTGTTATTTTCACACCCAGTTTGCGCAGACCATAAAAATGTCCGTCCAGACGGCGACGTCCGATAATATCTCCGCCCGGAGGTGAAATAACAGCTTTGCCGCAACGTACAGACAGAGGAGCGGCAAACAATATCGAAGTTCTTATTTTTGAACACCACTCTTCGCTAATTTTTGATTTAGCAAACTTTTTTGCCTCGATTTCTATAACATTATCATCAAAATTAACATCAATACCCAAGTCTTCCACAACTTCCAGCATGACACGGACATCAAGAATATTCGGAGCATTGCGTAAAATAACTTTTTCTTCAGTCAGTAATGCCGCGGCAATCATCGGCAATACCGCATTTTTATTGCCGCTTATCGTGATTTCTCCTTTAATTGGAGCCCTACCTTCAATATATAAACTATTCATAATACAATTCCTTATCTTAGCTTATACAAAAATAACAATAAAAGCGTGCCTTTTCAAGTCTTAAGTTGCAAATTTCTTAAGAGTAAGGTATTGTAATCACAAACGAGGGTCAAATATGTCGAATTATAGCGAAACAGATTGGAAAAACATAATCTACCGCGGAGTCGAGTCTGAAGAACTCGATTATAAAGCCGCTATTGACTGGAAAAAATTGAGCCGAACGGGAAAAAGTAAATTTGTCCGGCACTGCTTGGCTATGGCAAATACCAAAGGCGGTTACATTGTCGTCGGGATCGGAGAGGATTCCGCCGGACAAGCATCTCTTTTCACCGGACTCACTCCGACACAAGCAAAATCCTTTGATCCGACTATCATCGGCAATTTCGTCAATCGCTATGCCGACCCTGAAATAGATATGACTATCGAACGTCCTAAAATAGACGGCAAACGTTACGCGGTATTTGTTATCCGTCCTTTTTCTAATATCCCGCACGTCTGCTCGTATGGCTTGAATGACGAACTTCGAGAAGGAGTTTTCTATATCCGTACTGCCGACGCCGCTAGCCGCGGAGCACACCGGGCTAGTGAAATCCATGCTATTGTCCAGCGAGCTCTGCGAAATCAACGGGAAATCCTAGGTCGGATGATTCGCGGCGTGCTTTACGAAAACCGTGATGTACCAATTGAAAATGCCACCAGCCACTTCAAGGAAGATTCCAGCAATGGCAAACAGTACTTTCTACGCCGCCGCAGTCCTGACGATGCCCAAAAGCCTGCTGTTTTAATGCAGTTGATGATTTGTCCATCACAATATACTAAGGACAGATTTTCTTTATCTGAAATAAAACGCGCCGTTGGGAATTCGTCCTCTTTATTGTCAGAATCGCATTTTGTTACCGAAAATGATATGAACGAAAGTTATTTTTCAAATGTAGCACTGCGTTCATTGCCGGATAGCGAATTAAAAATGTGGCAAATCTTTAAGACCGGAATGTTTCATTATATTTCTTACTGGCCAGTTCCGGATAAAAAAATAAAATATCAATACATCCTACGTTTTTTCGCGGAAGCTGTCAATTTTCTAGCTCGTTTGTATTCAGAGCTCGGCTATGACGAAGAATTATTGGACATCACAATTATGCTTAACGAAACCGAAGACATTGAACTATGTGAAGCTCCGCAATCAAAATCTAAATACCTCTGCCGCATACCTGATGTCCGCATTAAACTTGAGAGAAGCGCGGCGGATTTAGCCAGCGGATACATCGAACATAGTGCCAGAATCATCAAGGAATTATGCGAAAGATTCAATTTCCCTGATGGAAAGCATGAAAATCTTCAGAAAAATATTATCTCTTATCTCGAAAAACGCTCTTGATTTTTTCTGTTTTAGTACTTGAACAATTGCCCCAATGGAAGTATATGTTAATCTGTTAAAATATAGGAAAATACAGGATTATGAAAAAAATATACTTATCAGTTTTTATTATTTTTACATTTACACTTTTTGTCTTCGGGGCACAAAGCATAGAAGAATATCGTAAAGCCGCAAAAAAAGGTGACGCGAAAGCTCAGACTGCTCTTGGATTTTGCTACGCCAACGGGAAAGGAGTAAAAAAGGATCATGCCAAAGCTGCTGAGTGGTTTAAAATAGCGGCACAAAAAGGCAATAAAGAAGCTCTATATCAGTTAGCTCTTTGTTATTCCAAGGGACAAGGAGTAAAGCTAAGCTACAAAGAATCCACTAAATATTATAAAAAAGCGGCGGAATTAGGACATGTATTATCTCAGTATCAATTAGCTCTCTGTTATGATATAGGCAAAGGAATAAAACAAGACGATAAAGACACCGTCAAATGGTATAAAAACGCGGCGGAATTAGGACATACCGAAGCTCAATATCAAATAGCTCTTTGTTATACTAATGGGAAAATAGTAGGACAAAATGATAAAAAAGCGACTGAATGGTATAAAAACGCGGCTAAACAGGGGCATGTGTTAGCTCAATATGAATTGGCGGTTTGCTATACCTTGGGGAAAGGAATAACAAAAAACAACAAAAAAGCTGTAAAATACTATAAAAAAGCTGCAGAACAAGGACATGCGGAAGCTCAATGTCAATTAGCTGTTTGCTATGCTAAAAAACAAGACTATAAAGAAGCTGTCAAGTGGTTTAGAAAAGCAGCGGAGCAAGGACTTGCAAAAGCTCAGCATCAATTAGCTGTTTGTTGCGCTAAAGGATTGGGAATAAAACAAAACTATAAAGAAGCCACTAAATGGTTTAAAAAAGCGGCGGAACAATCTCATGCGGAAGCTCAGTATCAATTAGCTCTTTGTTATGCGAAAGGAAAAGGAATAAAACAAAACTATAAAGAAGCGGTTAAATACTACAAAAAAGCAACTGAACAAGACCATGCAAACGCTCAATATGAATTAGCTCTTTGTCATGCTCAAGGACAAGGAACAGCACAAGACTACCAAAGGGCTGTTAAATATTTTAGGGAAGCAGTAGAGCAAGAACATATGTCGGCTCAATATAATTTGGGAAAATGTTATGCTAAAGGACAAGGAATAAAACAGGACTACGAAAGAGCTTTCAAATACTACAAAAAAGCGGCGGAACAAGGTCATGCGGAAGCGCAATATCAATTAGCTATTTGCTATGCTAAAGAGCAAGGAATACTAAAGAATAATAATGAAGCGCTTAAATGGTTTAAAGAATCAGCAGAACAAGCTAATGCAAAAGCTCAGTATAATTTAGCTAACTGTTATGCTAAAGGACAAGGAATAAAGCAAAACTATGAAAAAGCTTTTGAGTACTATAAAAAAGCAGCGAATCAAGGGCATATATTAGCTCAATATAATTTGGCTAACTGCTATACCAAAGGACAAGGAATAATACAAGATTATAATAAAGCTTTTAAATTCTATAAGAAAGCAGCGGAACAAGGGTATGCAAAAGCTCAGTATCAATTAGCTCTTTGTTATGCTAAAGGACGAGGAACAAGAAAGAATTATCAAAAAGCTTTTAAATGCTTCGCTAAAGCAGCTAAACAAGGACATGCAGACGCTCAGCATAACTTGGGCAACTATTATTCCAGAGGACAAGAAACATCACAAGATTACAAAGAAGCTTTCAAGTGTTACCAAAAAGCGGCAGATCAAGGACACATATTAGCTCAATATAATTTGGGTAACTATTATGCTAAAGGGCGAGGAATTGCGCAAAACTACAAAAAGGCTGCTAAATATTTTATAGAAGCGGCAAAACAAGGACATGCAAAAGCTCAATATATGCTCGGACTTTATTATTATCAGGGGCAAGGTGGATTATTAAAAAATTATGCAAATGCTGTAAAATGGTACAAGGAAGCGGCATGGCAAGCTTATCCATTAGCTCAATTGGCTCTAGGGGATTGTTATAATGAGGGGAAAGGCAGATTACAGAATTACAAAAAAGCGGCAAAATGTTATAAAGCAGCAGCGAAACAAGGCAATGCAAAGGCTCAATATATGTTGGGTAATTATTATGACCTAGGTCAAGGTGGAATGTCAAAAAATAAGAAGAAAGCTATGCAATGGTATAAAAAAGCGGCTGAACAAGGTAATGCAGAAGCTAAGCAGGCAATACAAGTTCATATAGAAAATGAAGAGTACAAACGAGTTACACAAGCCACCATTTTAGATAACATAATAAAAGAAAAACAGAAAAAGAAGCAGAAATAATATTTCTTCTAAGAATTTGCAAGGACTGCTCTTAAAGCGTCATTCATCTAAAATAAAAACTTGATTTTTTTTAAGCTCGTGGTATACTATTTTTTAAACTTTTTATATTAAATTAATTTATACTCAAGGCTTAATAATGGAACACACAGATTTACACAAATATCCAGATCAGGAAGGTTTTTTCGGCGAACACGGCGGACAATTCATACCACCGCATCTAGTTGACATAATGAATGAGATTTGTGATTCCTACTTCAAGATTCGTGATTCCAAAGAATTTCAGGAAGAACTCGAAAAACTCAACAAACATTATGTCGGTCGCCCGAGCCCGATTTATCACGCTGAGAAACTCTCTAAAAAATATGGCGGAGCTCAAATTTATTTTAAACGCGAAGACCTCAATCATACCGGCGCGCACAAAATCAATCATTGCCTCGGTGAAGCTTTGCTCGCTAAATTCATGGGCAAAAAGAAAGTTATTGCTGAAACCGGAGCCGGACAACACGGCGTCGCGCTGGCAACTGCTTGCGCCTTAATTGATATTGAATGCGAAATCCACATGGGCACGATTGATATTGAAAAAGAACATCCAAACGTAATAAAAATGAAAATCCTCGGAGCTAAAGTAGTACCAGTAACCCGTGGAACTAAAACCTTAAAAGATGCTGTCGATAGCGCCTTTGACGTCCTACTCGAAGATCCAGTAAATTGTTTTTATGCAATTGGTTCAGTAGTCGGACCGCATCCTTTCCCGATGATGGTGCGCGATTTCCAAAGCATTGTAGGCAAAGAAGCCCGTGAACAATTCACAGAAATGACTGGCGGGCTGCCTGATTATGTAATGGCCTGTGTTGGTGGTGGAAGTAACGCCATCGGGATTTTCTCAGGATTCCTTAATGATAAAGAGGTGAAACTAATCGGTGTAGAACCTGCTGGACATGGCCTTAATACCGACAAGCATGCCGCCACTATGACCAAAGGCTCTAAAGGCATGATCCACGGCTTTAAATGCTATCTATTGCAAGATGAACAAGGCGAGCCTTTGCCGGTGCATTCAATCGCTTCCGGCTTGGATTATCCCGGTGTCGGACCTCAACACTGCATGCTCAAAGATATTGAACGCGCCGAATACGCTTCAATAACTGACAAAGAATGTGTTGATATGTTCATGGAGCTTTCACAACTAGAGGGAATCATTCCAGCACTAGAAAGTTCACATGCCGTAGCGCACGCCGTAAAACTCGCCGCTACTTTAGCGAAAGACCAACGCATCCTCGTCAATTTAAGCGGACGCGGTGACAAAGACGTCGATTATATAGCGTCATTACTAGATATAAAATAGGATTTGATATGAAAATTGGTGAGATAGTCAGTAACCGCATACTTCAGGATGATTATTACGAAATCAAATTTTACGTACCAGAAATCTGCAAGAAAACACAGCCTGGGCAATTTGTACACGTAAAAATAACTAACTTGCAAGACCGTATTTTGCGTCGTCCATTCAGTATTTCAAATGTTTCGGAAGATGGTTTATTGACTGTCATCTATAAGGTGGTCGGTCAAGGCACAGAAGCTTTATCAAAGCTGCCAGCCGGAACAGTTTGCGATTTAATGGGATCACTCGGCACACCTTATTCAATGCCGAAAGCAGATGAATTCCCGATAATCGTTGCTGGCGGATATGGTTCGGCGGCAACCTATCTTATCGCCAAAAATTCTCAAGCAAAAGGTATTTTATTGCTCGGCGCGCGTTCTAAAACTGATTTAATCCTGACTGATAAGTTTGCTGAAGCTGGTTTTGATGTCCGCACCTCAACAAATGACGGTTCACAGGGACACAAAGGTTTTGTTACTGAATTAATAGCCAAAGCTTTGGAAGAAAACAAAGGTAAAAAGATACGTTTTTATGCTTGCGGTCCAACTCCTATGCTTCTGGCTTTAGCAAAAATATTGCAGGAATTAGGATATGATGATGGCGAATTAAGTCTCGATCACCTGATGTGCTGTGGTGTCGGAGCGTGTTTTGCCTGTGTCGTCAAGGTCAAAGCTGATAACGAAGACGGCTGGCGTTACGCCAGAACTTGTAAAGAAGGCCCTGTTTTTAAAGCTATTGATGTATACACAGGAGAACAATAATGATTGATTTATCTGTAGATTTAGGAAAATTTAAAATAGCCAATCCGGTAATGACTGCCTCAGGGACTTTTGGTTACGGCTTTGAATACAAAGATTATTACGATTTAAAAGAGCTCGGCGCGGTAGTCGTCAAAGGCATCGCTACCAAGCCAAGTCACGGCAACCCTACCCCGCGTGTAGCGGAAGTCTCCAGCGGTATGTTAAATGCCATTGGCTTACAAGGTCCAGGAGTGGATAAGTTTTTAAACGGCGCGGAATACATGCCATTTTTACGCACAAGCGCTGCGACTGTCGTAGTCAATATCTGGGGCAAAAGCATTGAGGAATATTGTGATGTCGCAGCTCGCCTGGATGCTGAAAGCGAAGGTATCGCAGCGCTTGAAATAAATATTTCCTGCCCGAATATCAAAGAAGGCGGAGTTGCTTTCGGTACAGATTTAAAACTGGCACACAAAGTCGTTTCAGAAATCCGCAAAGTAACATCTTTGCCTCTAATCACCAAACTCAGCCCGAATGTCACCTGCATAGCGGATTTCGCCAGAGCAGTTGTAGATGCCGGGTCTGATATGGTTTCATTGATAAACACTTTGACAGGAATGGCGATCAACGTCGAAACCCGTCGTCCATACATCGCCAATATGACTGGCGGTTTAAGTGGTCCGGCAATCAAGCCAGTAGCCGTACGCATGGTCTATGAAGTCGCTCAAGCGGTAGATGTACCAATTATCGGAATGGGTGGAATAATGACTGGAGATGACGCTGTAGAGTTCCTTTTAGCCGGGGCCAGCGCCATAGCGGTAGGAACAGCAATCTTCGTAGATCCTTACGCCCCAATCAAAGTAATCAAAGGAATAGAAGACTACCTAAAACGCCAAGGCTGCAAAAGCGTAAAAGAAATCGTCGGCGCGATGGTGAAATAAAATCTTTTCCCAAAAAACCGGATTGACCTCCGGTCCGTGGTCCAGCGGCGGAAAGCGCTGGTCATCCATCTCCAATGAGTCTTTACTTGCCTCAAAATTCGCAAAAAGGTGGCATTTAGTGCCGTATTTTACTTGTAAATGCCACAAAATTAACTATACTGGTTATATCAGGTATTTCAACTAATGAGGTGAGTGTTATGTCAAGTAAAGTCGTCAAACTCGAAATCGGAACCGTCTATCAGAAGACCCAAAACGGGAACTATTATTTCA
>Ga0307988_1002007_pt1 | contig 10606 bp, 11 predicted proteins | sample EllFjometagen183_FD_203166 | JGI IMG/M metagenome (GOLD analysis project Ga0307988, IMG submission 203166) | Marine microbial communities from Ellis Fjord, Antarctic Ocean - #183 | ecosystem: Environmental > Aquatic > Marine > Unclassified | place: Southern Ocean | collected 2014-10-08 | reverse complement strand
CGAAGGAGAGGAGAATGACAATCTAAAACAAAGAGCCCTTACTCAAGCACGAAAGCATCTTGGCGAGCAAGTTACACCCTGTTTAATATCATTGGGTAGGGCTGGTGTTGCAGAAGATGGAAGGAGGCACTAGGATGTGATCATACGGGCCTGTGAGGAGTGATCAACCTACTTGGAATATTCAGTAAGAGTGTTAATGTGGCACTCTTACATTAGGGCAAGGTTAGGACAACCATTGTAATACGTTACCGCAATGGTTGTCCTGACTGGAATTAACGAATATATTCGTTAATTTGTTGAAAACAGCTTAATCCTAGCAATGCAAACATTGAATCTGTGACTGCACGATCCTGTCGTGGTATCTTTCACATTGCCTAACGCTCAACGTCAATTCCTGATTGCAAAGTGTGTCCTTATCCTCATGCAGACTGATCGATTATTGAAGACAAGAAAATTTGGATATAACCAAAATTAAAATCACCTAACAAACGCTGCACAAGGGTTTGCGGAAACAGCCCCGTAACTTGTGAGCTTAACATTATATTTTTAAGAGGAAATCATGGAAGTTGAACGTTCCCCAGCCTTGCTTAATAAAGATGATCTTAAAGATTTATATACTGGCAGTGTTAATCGCTTATATGAGTATTTTATTAATGGTCGGGGAATTAAATGGAAGAGTCTTTATATTATAGAACAACCAATAGCAGTCGCCCTTTGTCAAGGTGGTGCAATGCATTATCATGACAAAATTAATGGAATAAAAGACTTCGATGTTTGGTTTTTTTATCCATTCAACCAGAGACACCTTCCTTATCGCTCAATTTGGAACTGGGATTACCAAAATACAAAATTTGGACGACATCCATCTATAAAAGGTTATGTAGGTAGAAAAGTTGATGTATTAGTAAGATCTATAAAAAACTATAACATGGATGATCCAGTCAAAACCATTCACCAATTCTTGCAGTCTGAAACCACAGCTTCTTCAAAAGAACTTTCAAAGAAAGCTGTGGTTATGCTTTCACCTGACTCCCTATTGGGAAAAGTGGTATGGTATAAGCAAAAAATATAACAATGCAAATGCAGCGGAGCGCAAAAAGTTGCGCTCGCTGATTTGCGGCGTTAAGCCTAAAGAAATGTTGATAAACTATGGCACTTACACAAATGCAAATCATCCAGTCTCTTGGTGAAGCCATGAACTGGTTTGAAAGAGAGCTTAGCTGGGATGTTCCCCCAACTGAATTAAGGCATCTGTGTGGGCGTATTGGTGAATTATACGCTGCCCTTATAACAAATGGTCAAATGGCCACCGAAGTAAATCAAAAAGGTTATGATGTGGTAAGCGAAGACGGAGATAAAATATCTGTAAAAACAACTGCCATGATGGGTAGCGGAGGGCACGTCAATTTCAATTCAAATACTCTTGAGTTCGTTGATCGCATAATTATTCTCCGAGTCAATACCGAGGAAATGCAAGTTGAAACTTTATTGAACTTGACAACATTTGAAACCATGGAACTTATGGGTCCAGAAAAAAACGGAAAACGCTCTTTGGCTTTAAGCAAATTAACTAAAACTCCTAAAGACAAAGCAGACATTAAGTCCATCAAAAAAGTTGAATTTCAGGGCTATACAGTAAGAGAACTTGAAACAGGCACAATTGAGGTTGAACTAAATGATGTGCTGTTAAGCCCTACAAAACCAGAGTTACGGAATTTGGCAAAGATACTCAACGTCAGCCTGTTGAGTAGCAACGGACACCTTTTAAACACAAGGCAACTTGGTAGCCAAGTAATTAAAACCATAATAGAAAACAATTCATAAAGGCTTAACCAAACGCTTGAGTGGACGCGGAGAACTTCTGCGGCATATAGCCAGCTTATCGGCGCGCCACTCAGCTACACGTTATGCACAGGAGGCATCATGAATATCATCAGGAGAGTTCTTCGGTCAATCCGTGGCGTAAGCACTCCCATTGGCGGTGTCAGTTGGGAATCGGAAGGAATTGAAGAAAAATTTGTTGATTTTAATTACCCAACAGATTCAGGCATAGAAGAAGAACTAAAAAATGTCGGCTACAAATTAGCGTGGAGCGCTGAGAAAAAGTTATCAAGAAGAATAGATCTTGAAGGGTGGGAAAAAGTAGTATGGCAAGATCAAGCCGGCAAACAATTCATTCTAAAATGCTCTGATGGCCTAACATTGATGATGAAACAACAAGATAGTGCATTAGAATAAGTAAATATAGGAAGGGCTAATGAGCAATAACAATAGACATGGCATTTATGTAGTTTCTAATCCGGCAATGCCAGGATTATTGAAAATAGGTTTCACTAAAAAAACAATTGGGCAAAGATTAGCACAATTGAATACTACAGGAGTTCCTGCTCCGTTTAGATGTGAAGCGTTCTTTTCATGTAATCGGTTGGAGCTCGTAGAAAGCAGAATACACAGTGATTTAGAAAAATTTAGATACCGAGATGGTAGAGAGTTTTTTGAAATTTCAGTAGAGGAGGCAACGACTGTTGCTCAAAAGCATGCTGCACGCTACCCTCGAAATATCAATGATCCTCCAGAGAAGCGGAAGACAAAAAAGGAACTTGCAAGGGAAAAGAGTCAGGCTTTGCTTAAAGCCATCGAAAATGCAAAAACACGTGATGAAATTGATAGGTTGGAAAAAAAGTTGAGGTATTACTATGTAAAAGGAGTGGACGAGTTAGGTGGAAAAGGTGAGTTTGAATATCTTGAAGTCATGGCAAACGCAAGATCGAGTAACATTCGGAAAGAACAAAAGAAGAAAGAAGAAGAGAAAAAGTGGAAACAAGAGGTTGAGAGGAGGCGAACTAAACAAAAAGAATATGATTCTCGAGACACGTTAGGAAAAGCCATATTTCAAGTAAGTAAATTTTTTGAAGGGGATTCAACATGGAATAACAGGTATTCCACTAGGAATGATGATTAATATATCCAAGCATACGGATAGATTGAATCCTGATTTCTACAAGAAGCAACCCGTCTTTATTGCTGAAATCATAGACAAAAAATTAGAAAATGAAGCTATAAATATTGCATAACAACACACTGCAGTGGACCAGCGGGCATCGCGGTTTTCCGGCGTTCAGTATTGCTGGCCAAGTTCCATATTAATCAAAGTTTGGTGCTGCAAAATTCCGCTGGCAACTGAGCTCAACCGTTCTGCTCCATATTGCAGGTTTCTATTGGTTGACACTACTTTCTTGTCAAGCGTTGATATTGGTAGTGTGAATCTCTTGAGAGTCCATTTCCACCTGATGTATACCTTATTCCTGTATATCTTCTTTATGAACTTTGACCGCTACGCCGGCCAGGTAATTCAATCCACAAAGAATGAAGATTTCGACAACCAGGTCGACCAGGCTCGCGTGGATCTCGAGGCCGGCCTCGTCCTGACCCGGCATTAAAGCCATGCCATTTTTGTTGTCAGTTGATCTGTTAGCTTGCGGGCCATAGATGACTCTGGATCCATCTCGGATGGGCAGTAAGTTTGAATGTGATAGCATTCGGATGCCTCCTGAGAACCAGAGACTAACAGGAAACATATTCACCCTGTCAGGCTGTGAAACTGCTTAGTCCTGCCAGTGCGAATCTTGAATCTGTGACTGTACGACACTTGGCATGGAATAATTCAAGTTGCCGAACAAGCGCTCTTTCTGTATAACATCACCAAAAACGTATTATGCAGTTTCTACATATTTACTTGTTGAACTGAACCGTGGTGGGAAATGCATATCAAACAAATATATAAATAGCAGAACCAAACTTACATGGGAATGTAAAAAAGGACATAGATGGGAGAATACTCCTACCTAAATAAAATCGGGACAATGGTGCCCAAAATGGCTGGTAAAAAAAAGCTCACTATCGAAGAAATGAGACAAATTGCACATGACCGTGGTGGGGAGTGCCTTTCTGAGAAGTACGTAACGGGTAAAACCAAACTTACATGGGAATGTAAAAAAGGACATAGATGGGAGGCTGCTTCTACCAAAATAAAATCGGGACAATGGTGTCCCTTTTGCATTGGGCGGCATCAAACAATTGGGGATATGCAGACAATTGCAAAAGAACGCAAAGGGACGTGTTTATCTCTCGAATATGTGAATAATTCAACCAAACTTACATGGGAATGTCATAAAGGACATAGATGGGAGAATACTCCTGCCAAAATAAAATCGGGACAATGGTGTCCTCATTGTTCAGGAAGACGTCAATCAATTGAGGATATGAGAGAGATGGCAAAGTCCCGATTAGGGAAGTGTCTTTCTAATAAATACGTAACGGGTAAAACCAAACTTACATGGGAATGTCATAAAGGACATAGATGGGAAGCTGCACCAACTGATATCAAGAGTGGTAGTTGGTGTCCAAGATGTGCAAATGAAAACCTGGGAAATTCCAAAAGAGGAAATTTGCTAGAGATGAATAATATAGCTATAAGTCGTGGTGGACTTTGCCTTTCAGAAAAATATGTTAATGCAAGAGTTAAATTGAAATGGAAATGTGCGAAAGGTCATACATGGAGCGCAATACCTGATACGGTGAAAAATAGAGGATCATGGTGTCCAAAATGCTCAAAAAGAAAACAACAATGATGGTCATTGTATTGGTTTAATAAAAGAAACACATAACAATCAAATGCACTCAGATTTGCAGGGTTCGCGTTTTTTACAAGTTTGTGCAAGGTTTTGATATTATGCCAGTTTCAAAATTCAGTGGAACCCTGCAAGCTGGTGATTTGGGGCGTTAACATTGCCAATTCCAAGATCTCAATTCTGTACGTTTCCAATTATTTAATATGTTTCCTGAGAAGGTGCTCTCAACGACTGATCACTGAAAGTTGACATTGCCACAACGAAGCTAATCAATGTCGCATTATACTCCAACTTAGGATGTATCCTGTATATCTTCTTTATGAACTTTGACCGCCACGCCGGCCTGGTATTTCAATCCACAAAGAATGAAGATTTTGACAACCAGGTCGACCAGGTGCGCGTGGATCTCGAGGGCGGCCTCGTCCTGACCCGGCATTAAAGCCATGCCATTTTTGTTGTCAGTTGATCTGTTAGCTTACGGGCCATAGACTTTGGAAACATCAATAACCTGGAATGCTCCATTTCAGGCATTTTTTTACCATTATCAAAAGCAAACTACACAGGAAACATCTCTGACGACTACATGCCGTTTTAAGTAAAACAAGTTGACACACCTGACACCAGTTGATAGTATAAAATATGTAAAATTAGTGAGTTACCACTTTGTGGTATGGTGTTGTTTGCAATTTTTCCCTATCCATGTCGCTGTTCCACTATTAAAACGAGGAGATACCAATGAGCAAACATCAAGACGACGAAGACAATAAAGTATCTGACCGACGTGACTTTTTAAAGACAGCCTTGATTACTGCTAGTTCCGTTGCCAGTTTTTTATGTGTGCTAAAATTCGATTCTAGCAAAGGTGTTAAAATTGGGGGCACCAAGGTGTCTGTAGGCATGTCTGAGGCCAATGCCGGTTGTAGCTTCGGTTCTAACTGCAGCGGTGGCGGTGGGCAGTGTAGCTTTGGTTCAAGTTGTGGTGGTGAAGGTGACGGTGGAGGCAGTGGCAAGTGCAGCTTTGGTTCAAGTTGTGGTGGTGGCGGTGGCAAGTGCAGCTTTGGTTCAGGTTGTGGTGGTAGTTGATTTGGAAAGACTAGAATTATCCGCTGGTCTTCTCCATTTTGAGAAGGCTGGCAAACATCTCTTTTATGCCCCAGAAATTCCAAACTGGATTGTTGTCAATGAGAACAGTGCAGTTTTATTATTTAGTTGTGACGGACGATGTTCAACTGAAGAAATTCTTGATTCCTTAGATATCCGTGGGGAGGCTAGGCAAGCCACTGGAACTTTATTCAAAGAAGCTCAGATTCGTGGTATCCTCAACGGACCTACAGTAATATCTAAAAACACTGTAACACCATGTGCCCGTGCCGGAGATGTCTGTCATACAGTTGAGCTTCGCTCTGTGTATCTTAAATTAACAGACCAATGTAACCTTCGTTGCAATTACTGCTATGCTGAGAGCGGAAAATCTTCGGAAATACTGAAGATTGAGACTTTGAGAAGAATCCTCAAGGAAGTCGGGGAAATCACAAAATCGGCAGAAATAGTTCTCTCAGGCGGAGAGCCGCTGCTACACGCTCATGCACTTGATTTTGCAGAAGAAGTAGTTGACGCCGGGCACGATGCTCAATTACTGACAAACGGAACACTCATCACAACTGACGAGATTGCTCGACGCATTTCCAAAACGATCAAATTAGTGAAAATTAGTGTTGATGGTAGCAACAGCGCGGTACACTCACTAACTCGAGGAACCGGCAATTTCGGCCAAGTTACCAAAGCCGTAGACCTCCTCATCAAGCACGGCGCAAACGTTCAAGTAGCAATGACGGTTACGCAAAAAAATGTCCACGATCTTGCACAAATGTCTGCTCGTTATGGTTCTCGGTTAGCTCTTCAACCATTATTTAAAGCCGGACGAGGGAAAGGGAAATCTGATTGGAGCATAACAGGCGATGAGTATTATCATGCAATGGATAAAATAGATAATATTGCGCCGATGGGAAATGTCGCTGCAGTTCTCGAAAGTTTACGTGGGCGAGGTGTTAAAAAATGTGCACTGGCTGACCGCGAGATTAGTATTTCAGAGACCGGCGATGTCTATCCGTGTCAGTTATTGCATGCACCTCAGTTCTTATCAGGGAATATCTATAACTCAACAATCTCTAACATTTATTTCAGCAGCCCTGTTCTCCTCAAGCTACGGAATCTCAACGTTGATACGATCAAAGAATGTTCTACTTGTTCAATACGCTTAATATGTGCAGGCGGGTGCCGTGCACGAGATTTCTATGAAAGTGGAAGCTTAGAAACCGTGGGTGAGTTTTGCCAGTACGAAAAACTTGCATTCATCAACGGTCTTCTCGATTACGCATCTTTTGACATTTAGACTTCTTGAACAGTAAATTTCCTTATTCTATTAAGATAGCCAACCAGTCTTTAAAAAATAGTTCCAGGCAATCCTGGTCGACTATGCCGATTTACCTACTACTGCGTATTCTTTCATTACTATCTCCTTAAAATAAGCCAGAGGAACCCTGAGGTTCCCCTGTATTGATCAATTAGCCCATTGCGGCAAATACTCTGCTCCCTGTTATTAACTCCCGCCGATCTTCTACCAATCCCTCAAATAAGAGAGTGTAGTTGATATTGTCATTAAATTTTTCCGCAATCAATTCCTTGCTTGGAAGATAACAGGGATCCTCTTTCATTCTTTCGACAACCAGGCTCGCGTGGATCTCGAGGCCGGCCTCGTCCTGACGCGGCATTAAAGCCATGTCATTTTTGTTGTCAGTTGATCTGTTAGCTTACGGGCCATAGATGTTCTGGAAAAATATCTCTTTATATGGGACTTGTATTTAAAGTTAGGATATAGTGGAAATATGTGGACTTTAGAGAAGCAAGGTTCAGAGGCATTGATGAAGACAAATTGAGCAAGGGGATGATAGCAGGCTTCTAGATAACACCACCATAATACAGGTTAATCAGTTAGAAACTGGCCTTCCCTCGGCAATTTTGACTTGTCAAGACAGGCTGAAATATGGTGATAGCTGGAAAACTAGACAATAACTTGTTATGTGTCGAAGTTACCCACGAAAAGTGGACACCTTAACTCTATAAAAAGGGACACGATTATGGATTTACCAGCAATAACTGGCGCACTCACTGCAATCAAAACTGCAACTGATATTGTCCAAGGAGTCCGCACAGCAGAGAACGCACTCAATGAGGCCGAATTGAAATTCCGTTTGGCAGACCTTATGGGGTCACTGGCGGAAGCAAAAATAGAACTCTCGAACCTTATAGAAGATGTTGCAAAAAAGGACCAAAAAATAGAAACATTGGAAGAATTACTAAATAATAAAGATAGTATAAAAAAATTTGGTGACGCATATTACAAAACTTCGACAACAAATGAACCAACAGAAGAACCGATTTGTACTAAATGCTGGGAAGTAGCTAAACTGCAAGTTCATCTAATAGGAAGCCCAAAAAGAAGAGATTACATGCAATGCCCAAACTGTAAAAGTGATATACGGAAATCCTCAATTAAAGGACCAACACCCTCTTCTCGAGCGGGAATAAGCACAGTACCATTGGTAAGAGGATAATCTGGCTATATTGCTTCAGCATAAAGACACCTTATCACTTTGGCCTTAATACTTATGGAATAAACAACTAACAACATATTGATATTATAGATATTCCCACATAATCGGGTAGCCGGGGGTTTTTCTCCCCCAGCCCCCACACCACCAAGCAAGCGGGTCCGCACTTGGCGGTTCCCATAGAACATCGGACCGTAGCCGGATAAAGTATATCCGCAGCTCTTTGACAGCAAGAAGGCGACAACTGCAGGTAATACCGAAAGTTGGATTGTCTCACATCGCGCCTACCATTGGCGAGCCCTGTCGAGTTGAATGCGCACAAAAACAGGGGTCAGGTCTTGCTATATCACATTTGCGCTTCGTGAGGCACAAGTCAACATATAGTGGGTATATGTGAACTTTCGGCCAAGATAATTTTTTAATCATATTCGCAGCTACCTTATCAGAAATAAGCCTACCACTGTATCCCTTTTACTCGTTTTGTTTTGTAAGTGAAAAGCTATGATGGTGAGAGAGCAGGGTTGATAGTGTCGTGCTATCAGGTAGGTGCCTAACATGCTTACTGGAGGGCGTACCAAAGATTATCTGGATTTATTTCCTATCAGCTATTTGTCCTTTATGTTATAACTTTATGCAAATAGGGTTGATCATGGAAGGATTTCAGCAAGGTCTCCAAAAATGAATTTATACAGAAACGGCTAAACATTCTTTAGCTCCAATAAAAGGAGAGGTAACCGTGAGAGCACTATATGTGATCCTACTTATTTGTTTGACAACTACTAGTTATGCCAGTCAGAAGGCTATTACCGATACAGGCGAAGAAATAATTATATATGGTGATGGTAGATGGGAATATCTTACTAACTCCAAACCGAATAAAGGTTCAATATCTTTTAATAAAAACAAATTCAAAAGACCTAGCGATTCTTCTTTTTTGTTAAAAAGCACAATCAATAATACTGCCTACTGGGTGAATACAGAAAAATGGTCATTTAGCAAAGATAAGGATAGCACTTCAGCAACAGAATATGCTTTTCAGCTAAAAGGTAAAGATTTATATGGCATGACAATCACAGAAGAGATTAAAATACCGATTGAAACTTTAGGTGATGTCGCTATAGATAATTTGAGAAGCGCGGCGCCTGATGGCAAAGTCATAAAGCAGGAATATAGAACAGTAAATGGAAAGAAAGTACTCTACATGGAACTGGTAGCCACGATGAAGGGCACAAGCTTCACCTATAGGGGATATTACTATTCTGATACTTCTGGAACAACTCAGTTTTTAGTATACACAAGTACTGCCTTGGTACATAAATACAAATCTGAAATTAATGACTTTCTAAATGGATTTGTCACTCAATAACTAATGTATAACTTATCGCTTCACCCGACGGCCAAAAACTGCTTTAACTGAGCTTTTCGTTAGAAGAGAAATTCCAGATTATCAACCGAGATAATTGCTCCATTCTTCTAGCATCAGATGATTGATAGTACTTTCGTATCAAGCGTTGATATTGGTAGTGTCAATCTCTTGAGAGTCCATTTGTACCTGATTTATACCTTATTCCTTTGAAATCTTCCTTAATTTCCCCGCTTGATTCCTCCTACAGGTATTCTGTAATATCATACTCCGGTAGATGAAGGCTTTCCAGAAAACCAGGCAGACACCACAAAAGAACTTGAATCTGAACTCGGCAAGAACGGGCTGGCTAATTTAGTAAAGAAAGGTCTCGTGGAGATAATCGGACAGGATCGTGCTGACCAGGTACTTGGCATATTTGATGGTGCTAAGTTTAGCAAAATCCAAAGTGGCAAGAAGACAGAAATTACCCTTCCTGTCCTTATGCTTATCGGAGCAGCGGACACAGGGCTATTTATTCCCGATAGTGTGACAAATAAAGCACTGCTAGTAAGTAAAGATAGCAGGAACAATATTGTTACAAGTATCTACGGAAAAGAGAGTAAGAAGTGGTTGGACAGTCAGATAGAAGAAGGAAGGTTGCTGTACTTAAACGAAGGCTTGAACCAAAAGGGAAGTTTCATGACTTCGTCGCGGCTCCATTTGCCCACCCTGAATAAGATCAGGCGCTCGGTTTCACTTCCCTTTGGCTCTAATGAAAAAATACTTACAGAGAAGGACATTGTCAAGCAGGAAGCAAAAAAGCCAGAAGACGGCAGAGTCGAAGGATTCACCCTCAATGGCAAGGTCTACCTGGTAGACGGGAATACCAGAGCAGATGAACATGCTTGTCCTCCTTGTCATTTTCCGTTTATCCTCCTTAGTGCTGCTTTGATTTTAGCCTTGTCTCCTGTGGCTATTGCCTCTTTTAAGATCATAGCTTTCTTATTGATTGAAAGTAA
>Ga0307988_1002006_pt1 | contig 10607 bp, 5 predicted proteins | sample EllFjometagen183_FD_203166 | JGI IMG/M metagenome (GOLD analysis project Ga0307988, IMG submission 203166) | Marine microbial communities from Ellis Fjord, Antarctic Ocean - #183 | ecosystem: Environmental > Aquatic > Marine > Unclassified | place: Southern Ocean | collected 2014-10-08 | reverse complement strand
AACAAAATTTAAGAATTGTTACTATTGTTAGTATAACTACGGTTATATCAGTAATAATGATCTATATGATTATTGATACAAACGAGAAGAGAGAAGTTGCAATACAGAACTTGGATCAGTTGAAAAGCAGAATACAAAGATTGAATTACAGTAAGCCTTCTCCTTCTAAGGAAAATATAAAAAAAGTTGAAAGTGAAATTAGTACTGTTAATAAAGAAAATTCCATATTAAAAGGTTATTTTGGAGCTGTGTATTCTAAAGCTATCTCTTTCTTTATATATAAATTACACACTTTTAATCTTGCTCGAATTGAGCGTGAAAAGTTGGAGGTGGAAGAAAAATATAAAAATAATAAGATTAGTCAGGAAGATTATACAGGTCTGGCAAGTTCTGTTGACAAAAAGATTAAATCCTTAGAACATTTATCAAAAATAGAACAAAAACATATTTTTTTCAAAAAATGGATAAACTTTTTGAAAAAACAAAAGGGTAAAGCTGAAGCAATAAGTCCGATGGATCTTCTAGAATCATATAGAAATGAAAATAAATTTACTAAGAAACAATTTAATTCTGCTATATTGACTTTTAAAAATAAATTTCAGAAAGATACTGTTGAAATTGTAAATGAATCGAATCTCAGTGACTATTTGATGGCGGCTTTAGGAGTACCATTGGAGTTTACAAGAGTTAGATGTAAAAATTTTGCAGTTAGTATTCAGACTATATTAGAAAAAAAACTACATGCAGCAAAAATTCTGCAAGTATCAGAGCAATTAAAGCTATTTAATGAATTTACAACTGTACCTAATGATGATCAGATACCATTTATAATTCATTATTGTCGATTTTATGAAGATCTTTTTTTAAGAATGATTAAGTCTAAAGTTGATACGCTTGTTTCATATAAAAAATTAAACGGTCTTCGAGGAACTACTGCTAATGGTTTTTTAGTATTTAAATATGAAGTTGAGTTTGTTTCGTCTCTTTCATCTGCAAGGGATTTTTTCAATAGTTTACAAAATGCTTATACTGATAATAGAATTTATATTGTAAAATCTATAAAATTAAAAAAAATATTGGATAATACTGATAACTTAGATCCTTATAAAGAAGGTCTAAGCAGTGATAAAATAACGATTCTTTTAGGTGCTTCTGAGTTAGTTAGATTATCAATTGTTCTAGAATACGTAATTTATAATCAACCTTTAATTAAAATATAGTATGGCTATGAAACTTGACGCAATAAAAAATAACTATGATAAAGTGATATTAGCTTTAGTGCTATTGTTTTTTATTTATACCATTTACTGGTTTATAAGTGACTATAGCAGTAACAGTTATTTAGATGTATTATCTATTTATACTAAACGATCAAAATATAAACCTATTAATAAAACTGAATATTTAGCCGATAATTTAATAAAAAAAAATGTATTGTGGAGTAAATCTGAAAAACGAAGTATTGATCCTAAAGATTCTGATTACATTCTGACATTTACTGATTTTATCATGCCATTTAAGATTGCCCGTAGTAATGCAGTAAAATCTAAGCATAAGTTAATCCCTTATATTTATTATGAACATGGATATGATCCAATTAGTAAAGAAAAGATATCATTAACTCAAAAAGCAGTCGTTAGTATCAAAGGTACATTTGATACAGATAAAGATGGTATTTCTGATGTAGTAGAGAAACAGTATGGAATGAACCCTAAAAATGCATTGGATTTATATTGGGATAACGATAATGATTCATTTTCAAATATTGGTGAATTTAGGGTAAATAGAAAAGGTATCAATGATGAGAAAATTCATCCAGCTTTTATTAAAAGACTTGTTTTATCCAAAATAGAAAACACTAAAATATTATTTATTCTTAAAAATGTTGTAGTTCATGGTGAAGTTAAAAAAAATTGGATTGTCCAGGCAGAGGTCAAAATAAGGAAAAAAGGATGGAGAACTAAATTTTATAAATTGAATTCAGTTTTTACAATAAATAATATTGAATACAAGATTGTTGATATTATAAATCGTAGTGTTAAGAAACTTGACCCAAGAGTCGGTTCAGTAATTGTTCATAATATATCTGAAATTACACTCAAAAATTCTAATGGTGATATAATTAATGTCAAACCTAATCAGACTATATTTGAACCTAGTAGAAAAATTACTTTTAAAGATCTATATACGGGTGAGATTCTTTTCGGAAGGATTGGAGATACTACTACAATTGGAAATAGTAAATTAGGATATGAAAAATATAAAATTATCTCAATTGATAAGAATAATTCATCTGTGACAGTGGATCGTAATAGTAAGAAATATACTGTTCTTAAGACAAGTAGTTACAAGCCTCCAGTAAAAAAACAAATAACTGCTGGAAAAGCTCCTTTAAAACAACATAGCGGAGAAAAGAGCAATGATAAGACTCAATAAAATTATTAATATAAACCTATGCAATAAAATAGGTGATTTCTCTGTACCATTGCAATCTTTTTTTCATAATGATATTACTACGATTTTAGTTGATAAAAAGATGAAAAAATTATTTTTATTGTTTTGTTGCCTCTCGCTAACATTTATCGCCTTAGCTGAATCAAAAGATGATATTAATGATCTAAAATCAAGTTTACCTGATAAAATTTCTGATGCTACAATTATTCAGAGAGAAAATAGACTTAGAAGCATTAGTGTCATGTATAAAGAAATCAATGAATTGATTAAGAATAATCAATATGAAAAGGCTGCGGCTAACTTTCTTGTTATAAATAAAATGCTGTATCAAATGGGAGACTCTGAATATATTAAGCTAAAGATCAAAGAGCTCGAACAAACTGAAAGAGATTTTTACAAGAAATGGTCTGATAATATAGAATCACAGGCTAATACTGCTTTTTTAAATAAAGAATGGGAAAAGTCAATAAAACTTGCTAAAGAGTCTATTATACTGCTTAAACAGACAAATAATGATAAAGATATTGCAGTGAAAAAAGAGATAAGTTTAATCAATAAAGCAGAAGCACGTCTCTCTAATGAACACTTTGAAAAAATAACGACTTTAGACACTGTTGTTCCTGAAAATACTACTACCAAATATGATATTGATGTTTATTTCAGAAAAGCTGAAAATTTCATTAAAATAAAACAATATCACAAAGCTGTTACTGCTCTAGAAAATATATTAGTATTGGATCCTTATAACTTTAATGCTATGTATATGCTAAAAGATTTGTATAAAAAAATATACAGTGTTGGAAAGGAAAGAGTAAATGTAATGAATAGGGAAAGAATTGGACAGGTAAATTGGAATATAAATCCTCCACTTCGTCCTGATAATGAAGATGAAACCTCACTCGAACAGATAGTTGTAGCTTCAAATAGTAATAGTAAACTCCAGAACAAACTTGATAGTATCATTATTCCTAAATTAGAATTTGATGATGCTTCCCTATCTTCTGTTCTTTCTTATCTGAACAGTGAAAGTAAAGAACTGGACATTGAGGACAACGCTGGTATTAATATTATTTTACGATTGAATACACCTGAAGATGAACTCAATAGGATTACAATGTCAATGGATGATATACCATTTGGTGAAGTTATTAAGTATATCTGCCTTGCTACTGGTTTAAAATATGTAGTTGAAGAGCATGCAGTAATAATTGGAAATGAATCTTTTAGTGCTATGGAAACTAAATATTTTATAATTGAATCAGGTATGATTAATTCTATAGTTAATAATTTGCAATTTAAAGAGAAAGAAGGAGAAGGATCTGATACCGAGTTCTTTGATGTAGAAGATTTTGGTAAAAGAGAAAATGTCAGTTATCTAATATCTTCCGAAGCAATAATTACATATTTCACTATACGCGGGGTTCCTTTTGCTTCAGGGGCAGCTGCAGCGTGGGATAAAAAATCTAACACATTGATTGTAACTAATACAACTGATAATCTTTTACTGATTGAAAAGCTTCTTGGACAAATTGATATAGAGATGCCATTGGTACTAATTGAAACTAAATTTGTTGAGATTAGACAATCTGATTTAGAAGAATTTGGTTTTGATTGGAAATTTAATTTAAGTGCTGTTAATGTGAATAGTGTTAACTGGGGACTAAGTCAGTTTGATCCTAATTTAGTTGTAAGTCCTGAGAGTCAAGATGGGGAGATTCAGTATGGAAATGATTCAATTTTAAACCATTATAAAACAGATGCGGGGGGAGTATCAAGTGAAACTATTGGAGCACTTGTTAATAATATGAGTTTTAATGGAATGGGTGGTGGAAAAAATAGTGCTCTTCAATTTTGGTTATATGCTTTAGATCGAACTGGTGTGATTGAAGTTTTATCAGCGCCAAAAGTTACAACAAAAAGTGGGACTTCAGCATCTGTTAAAATGGTGAAAACAGAGTATTTTCCAGTAAGCTGGACTGAACCTTCAGTTGAGACCAGTAGTACTGGTAACAGCGATAGTACCGCTAGTTCCATTAAATATACTACTCCAGTATTTGAAGATCCGACGGACTTGGGTATTGTTCTGAATGTAACTCCTACTGTTAGTCCAAATAATTTTTCTATATTGCTTGAACTGAGTCCTATAATATCAAACTTTATAGGTTGGGAAGATTACTATTACGCAATAGGCAGGGGTAGTCCTACAGATCCTTCATGGACACTTCAACCCGTACGAATGGCTAACATCTATATACGAGATGTTGTTACAAAAGTAAAGGTTAATGACGGTAATACAGTTGTTCTTGGAGGTATGATTACTGATGATACTACTTATTCCGATGATACTGTACCTGTTCTTGGTGATATCCCACTAATAGGGAGGCTTTTTAGATCAGAATTTTCTACAACTGTGAAAATTAATTTACTAATATTTGTAACTGCTAGGTTAATTAAACCTGATGGAACTCCAATAAGAAATAATATTAATAACAGTATTTTGGATTTTAAGAGATGATTATTATGAATACTAAAAAAATTAAAAAAAGCTCTGTTATTCTTACTGCATGTGCAATTGCCTTTTTCTGTGATATTCTTGTTGCTGAACAAACAACCAGTCAAAATCGTGATGTTTCAACAATTATGCTCAAGGAGCAGGTTGAACGTCAGGAAAAACTTTTAAGTGCTGACTTTATAGTCAAAAAAGCATACCAGGCATATATTGACAAAAAATATGATATTGCACATGATAACTATTTAAAAGGAATTAAATTGTTGGAGTCTATATCTTCTCAAAAAAAAGATATAAAAATAAAAGTGGCTAAACTCAAAGATGCTCTGGCTTTAGTTTATACATACTGGGCTCAGGATATTTTACATAAGTCTGAAATTGCTACTGGTAGTAAGAAGTACGATGAAGCTATAAAACTATGTAGAATGGCTGCTGAAATCGATCCTACGCTTACAAGTGATTGTGACAAAATAATTGCTAATATTAAAAAGAAAAGAGCATACTCAAATTATAGATTTAAAATTTCTGATAGAGATGCAGAAATGAACCTCAAAAAAAGAGTTTATAATACAGATGTACTTTATGCTCAGGGTAAAAAACTATATTTTGATAAAAAATACACAGAAGCTAAAGAAAAACTGGAAGGAGTTCTCGTTCTAGATCCATATAATGCTAAGGCTATACAGTATTTAAAACTGACGAATGATAAAATTGCTTTAGCAGGTTTAAATCGTTCTGAAATAACATATATAAAAATGCAGGCAGAAGCAGAATGGGAGAATTTATCCCCTATTATTGCCAAGACACTGAGTGGTGAAAGAGTTGATATTGCTGAAGTAGATGAGCCTATTCTGAAATTGACTGACAACGAATCCATTAAGAAAAAACTTGATGATATAATGATTAGTCATATTGCCTTTGAAGAAGTTCCAATTATAACTGCTATGCTGTTTCTTAAAAGTGAAAGTAAGCGGCTTGATCCTGAGGGAAAAGGAATAAATATTTTTTTGAAATTAGAAAGTAAGAATGAAGTCGATGAAAATATTGATGAAGAAAATGCTGATGATGTCGGAGATGATGAATGGGAAGATGAAGACTTTGAAGATTCATCAGATGGTGATGAAAAGATGGATGATTTTGCTGATCAATATTTAGTGACTATTGTTTTAAATAATGTACCTTTGGGTACAGTTATTGATTATCTGTGTAGGGCTACAGGTTTGAAACATAGAATTTCTAAGTATGCAGTTGAAGTTTACACACCTGGTACTGGATTTGATGAAATGGAAATAAAAGTTATCCCCATGGAGAAGGATCTTTTTGAACATTTACTTCTGAAAGAAAATACTTCTGCTGCTTCTGATATGAAGGATTACTTTAAAGAAAGAGGTATACTTTTTCCTGATGGTGCGACTGCAGTATATGATACTAAAATCAGTCGTTTGATCTTAAGAAATACTCCTGAACAAATATCTAATATCATTGATTTAATTACTAAACTGAATACTGATGTTCCACAGGTTTCTGTTTTTGCGAAATTTGTAGAAATGGAGCAGAAAGATTTTGAAGAACTCGGGTTTGAATGGAGACTTAGTCAAACTGATGCGAAGCAAGCCACGAACCCTAATATTACATTTGATGAGAATGATCAACTAAATAGATTTGCTCTTATCAATGATCAACAAACATCAGATCCTAACAATCTAGATAGAGCTTTTGGTGCGTTTGTTGAAAAAGCGGGCATTAGGCTGGATTCTGTTATTCATGCTCTTGATAAAAATGAACAAATTGAAGTGTTGTCGTCCCCAAGAGTAACTACTATGAGTGGACAGGAAGCTACTATAAAAATGGTTACTTATACTTATTATCCAGTCAGTTGGACTGAACCAAATGAGACAACACAAACTAGTACAGGTGCTGGAACATCTTATTATATTCCTTCAACACCGGTTTTTGAAGAACCCACTCCAGTAGGTATTTTTCTTTCTGTAATCCCTACTGTACGAGCTGATAAATATACTATTGATTTAGAAATGGAACCACAAGTGCAAACGTTTGACGGATGGACTGATTACTCATATGATTCAGATTGGGTTACTGATAAGGATTCTAAAGAAAAGGTTCCAAATGTAATTAAAATGCCTATATTTAATATTAGAACAATCAAAACACATTTAAATGTTTATGATGGAGATACTGTTGTAATGGGCGGAGTTGTAAGAGACAATACAAATTCAGTTGATGATAGAATTCCAATTATGGGTGATGTCCCTTTAATAGGGCGTTTTTTTCGGTCAGAGGTAGAGGATGTAAATAAAACAAACCTGCTGATTTTTGTTAAAGTAAAATTAGTTGATCTTTATGGAGTTCCCATTAGATCAGAATACAAAGAAGGACTTCCGCCTTTTAATTAGTAAAATTTATCCAAGTAACACGATAATAATATATTTCACAAACCACACCTAAGCTAGAATTAAAAGGTGTGAATTTATATATTTTTGTGTAGAGACACGCGGCGCGTGTCTAAAACGTTGTATGCTTAGACAGACATGGTCTGTCTCTAAAGCATTATATAGATATTCAATATTTAAATATTAGATACAGAAGATAAACTTCAGTAATAACTTTATAATGATAATTCGTTGAGTGAGAGTTCATCACTTTAGTGATGCTTTTTGTTTCTCGAAGATAATTTTGTCCAGGAATATTTGATGCAGATATACGATGTTATAATTATTGGTGCAGGACCTGCAGGATTATCTGCAGCTTTAACTTTTTCTAATTCAAATAATAAAGTTTTGCTTATTGATAAATGTTCTTTCCCCAGAGATAAAGTTTGTGGTGATGGGTTAACCAGTGAAAGTGCATTAATTTTAAAACAATTCGGAGTACTCGATCTAATATTAAAAAAAGGATTTATATCTGAAAGAGTGGATATATATCCTTTCAATGATGAACGATTTATTACAAAACAACATCGTATAGTTACTCTCAAAAGATCCATTCTTGATAAAATTCTTTTTGATAAAACTCTTACTAATAATAATATACAATTCCTACAACGAAAGTTTATCGGAAATATTGTAACGGAATCCGAATATGCTTCCCTGGAATTTATAAATCCTGAAACTGGTATAAAAGAGACTTTATATTCAACGTATTTTATATTGGCTACAGGTGCTTCATTTGCTCCCTTGAAAATGATAAAAGGCTCTAAAAGAGCAGGTGTAGCTACTATTAGAGGCTATTATAGAGCTGAATGGAATATTACTAACCCTCTAGTCTATTTAGATGAAGTTGATAACAGTTTGGCCTTTTATTTATTTCCTATGGGGGATAATTTGTTCAATGTAGGATGTTGTAGATTGATCGGACGTTCTAAGAAAATTAATCTTAGAATGTTATTGGATAATTTTATTAATGAAAGATTATGTACAAAATATGGTAAAAATGGACACTGGGAGGTTGATCCTATTGGTGAGGGTATAAGAAGTGGCTTATTAAACCTGAAAAATGCTGTATTAACTCGCGGTTTATTATCAGGAGAAGCACTTGGAAGCACATGCCCTTTTACTGGAGAAGGTATCAGTAAAGCTCTAAAATCTGGTGTTATAGCTGCTGAAACAATACTTAAATGTCTTCAGAATTCTGATGATAAATTGTTATCTGAATATAAAAGTAGAATAAAAAATGAGATAGGTAAAACACATACTCCATATAAAATACTTGAATTTATAGCCACAAAAAAAATATTACGCACTTGGTTTTTTTCAAAGATATGTGAAAGCAGGTATATTCAAAATAGAATATTAACTAAATTTGGTGATGATATGGATTCAGGTACTATTCTCGAACTTAAATCTATACTTCGCTTCTTTATTAAATTATTTTTTAGGAAGTAATAATTGATGGATAATACCTCCGAGTTCAGCGGGGATATGGTTACAGCTGTTTCATAAAGAGTTGGAATCTATTTAATTGATGGATAATACCTCCGACCTTGTGTCGGTTGCTTTACAAATACATTATTTCATGATTATCACTTTGTCTATATTTTAGACTGACACACTTTGTTTCTATGCTAGATGATTCATTCCACCGACTTACCGACTCCCCGACTTACAGTCACTCCGCTGTCTTATTATTACCGAATAATTTTCAGGGATTTCTTTGGTAAGAATATATTGATTAATATGATTACTATATTTAAAATCGTTGAAGGACATTCCATTTGTGATAAATGAATTTCTTTCATAACCTAGTTCATCTGATCGACCATTCTTTAGAAAACGCCAATCAAATACTATAGTCTGTTGTGTGATTTTCCTTATTTCATTAAGCAGACTAGTGAAACAGTTGTTTTTTATCGTGTTGTAGAATTGAGGGTGTGTCTGAAGTTTTTGTACTTTGCTCATAATCTGTATGAACAGTTTTTGTATTTGCTCTTTATTTACATTCATTGGAAAGATATAAACTTCTTCTTTACGATAGTTGGTTCTTAGACCAAGTATATCTTTTTCATCTGCTAGGATATATATTAATTCATATTGATTATATAATCCTCTAAGTCCTGTCTGAGGTTCATCAACTTCACCACGGGTTTCTACTGATACACATAAATGAGAGTTGTTTTTGAAACCAAAAGATAGCATAGTATGTGCGATATCTTTATTGCCGTCCCAATATGACAGTATATAATCCAGAGTTGTAATATTGTCTATATTAAAAGTCTTATCATAATAGTTTTGAATATAATCATGTTCTGTCTTATACTTGAAGTTCCTTATGTTGCCAATGGTAACTAAGTTCTTATCAATTGATATAGAAGGAAGTATTGAAACATTTTTATTCCAGTTTCTATTGTTTGAAGGTGGAAGGGAGAAGAAAATGATTAGGAATACGATACAGCCGCCTAAAATGTTCCAATATGTTTTTTTTCTTTTTCTAAATATTATAAGTAGAATCGGAATAAAACATATAAAACCCCAGGTAAGTATATGAGCTAAGTATGAATTTGAAGTCGTTATAAAATAAACAGCAGGGATACATAGCAAATAAACAATTGCTAAAATAATAAATTTTAAACTCACAATTAAGATATGACTTAATTTCATTAACTTTTCCTTTTATTTAGCTCACTCTCGATTAACTTTTTCAAGTTAGTATATTTGTATAACATATAATCAGAATACTTTTCCCATTCCTCCAGTTTAGCGTTACTCGCATCAATTAACCTGTTGTCAATATGATCTGTTATATCTAGTGGTTTTCTCCCTGAGGATGAGTTTGATTTTAATGATATAAAAGATGCAATTCCAAAAGCAACAATAATAAATGATAGTACTATTTGGATGTCTACTAGCAGTTTTGCTATTGGTTCTCTAGGTACAATATCTCCATAACCTACTGTTGATGATGTGACCAGACTGAAATGCAGACAGTCCTGATAAGAAAGTATAGCATAATATAAGGTTTCCAGTTTATCAGGATGGTTATTTAATAGCCTATAATACCATAAATTGTTAACATTGTTAAATGGGAAGTTATCTTTATTGATATTAGTGAAATTACTTTCTTTTAGTTCGTTTGTTACACTTAAGGTTTGTTCAACAAAGTATATTGTTCCAAATAAAAGTACGATTTG
>Ga0307988_1002005_pt1 | contig 10613 bp, 8 predicted proteins | sample EllFjometagen183_FD_203166 | JGI IMG/M metagenome (GOLD analysis project Ga0307988, IMG submission 203166) | Marine microbial communities from Ellis Fjord, Antarctic Ocean - #183 | ecosystem: Environmental > Aquatic > Marine > Unclassified | place: Southern Ocean | collected 2014-10-08 | reverse complement strand
ATTACTAACCATCCGCCTCTTTTGCACAAGAGATACACGTCAAAATACTGGGATCAAATCCTAAACGTCCCTCAGCGATTTCTTCATCGCAAATTATACAATAACCGTAATCGCCCGATTGCATGCGGCCGAGCGATGACTGAATGCGTTGACGCTCAAGGTCGGTGAGGCGGGCTGCGGCTTTGGACATGGCTTGCTGCTGCATGGCGTCCATTCGCGTCAGGCGGCCAACTCTCGCCTGATCAAGCGCGACCGGCGCAGCCTCTTTTCTCTGGCTTTCTTGTATCTCAATTATGGCTTCGAGACGTTCTTTAAGGCGTTGCTTGTAATATTTCAAATCAATGTTGTCGCGCACAGTATTTTCTCTCTCATGATTTTTCTTTGAAGATGGCGAACCTACCCTCCACCATGTCTCTTGGGGTCTGCCAAGAGATCTCTTCTGTCAATAATTGATGCACTCGCAAAAAGTCAGAATCGTTCAAATCGCAATTATTTTCGCAATTTCATAATTTCGGTGGAATATGCCAAAAAGTCTTTTTAGCCGGGTTCGAAACAAGAAAAGGTGCTCTTTGAAAACAAGAATAGCCCATAGGACTGGTTTTTGTCAAAACCTGTGAAACATTGAATTTTGAAAAACATTTGGATCTGAAAAATATTTGATATATAAAATTGATATCACGGGGAATTTTAGCTTATGAAAGGCTGTGAGAGATAGCAGTTAGTGCAGACGCCTGTGCAACAGAACGTCGAACCATGGGCCTTCCAGCATTTAATTCCAAACGGAATAATATGCCAGCATCCTTCTGCATGCTGAAAAGGAAAAATGGGCGTCAAGAATCCATTTTTGTGAGGATGCCAGGAGCCCAGTGTAACGGAAAGATAAATATTGTTATGTGGAATCGAGGATCATGCCAGTTTTGTATCGTAACCTTCAATTCTGGGTCAGTCGATTCATACAAGACCGTCAAATGAAACCTTAAAATAGCGGCAACCTGGAAATATAAACAAGCTCAACTTACCGGACTACCCCAGGACCTTCTTCAAGACAATTTCAAGATCGGCCATTTGATAAGGCTTGGGCATGGCGCCTTGAAAACCGTATTCCTCGAAATTGGTAATGACCGGGTCATTGAAATAACCGCTGCATACAATGGCCTTTACACCCGGATCGATCTTGATCAGTTCCCGAATGGTTTGTTCACCGCCCATTCCGCCTTTGATGGTGAGATCCAGAATGACTGCATCGAATGGTTCTACCGAATCTTTTTGTTTTTTATATGCTTCAATGGCTTCATCTCCGTCCTTTACAGTCTCCACTTCATACCCCAGCCGCCCCAACATCATCTGAGTCAGATTACTCAACATCTCTTCGGTAACAGTGGGTTGGTAGTGTATTATTTTCTGATTGCCGATCCCCTCGCTCAACACAGCAATATGCGAAAGGCGACTCACTCTTGTCTACGTTCCTGTAGACGGGTTTTGTGGACACATTCCTTATTTTTTCTTTCTTCAGAGACCTGTCACTTCCGACAGATAAGTATGTTCCCGGAATTGCCTATTGATGATTGATTAAAAGGCAACCAAAATGCTAGATTTCGTGCATGATCCTTGCGTACCACATTCCTCAGAATTTCGCAAGGCTGCCAGATGTATTCTTCACCTTTTGTCTGGGAATATCTTACCGATATTAAAGGAGGTTTTAGCTTCTGAAAGTCTGTGAGAGATAGCAGATACATGCTATCTAGCTTCTTGCATTCTTCAGAATATCTCCGATTTTTCTACCCAAATCATTCAGGGTAAAAGGTTTTTCAATGAAGTTTACACCCTCATCCAGAATACCTTGGTGAGCAATGGCATTTGCGGTGTAGCCAGACATGAAAATAGTCTGAATATGAGGTTGGATCTCAGTTATTTTTTTGGCCAGTTCATTCCCACCCATCTGAGGCATCACGACATCGGTCATGAGTAAATGGATCTGGGTCGCTTCCTTTGCGATTGCGATTGCTTCATCCGGCCCGTTTGCCGGGAACACTGTATATCCAAGTCGTTCAAGCAGGGTCTTGCTCAAATTGAGAACACTGACGTCGTCTTCAACCAGCAAAATGGGTTCCCCATGACCTTTTCGGATTTCTTCGGAACGGTCTGGCGTATCATGAGGGAGTTCTCCTTGATACCTAGGTATGTATATCTTGAAGGTGGTACCTTTTCCCGGCTCGCTATAGACATTAATGAAAGCATCATTCTGTTTAACAATGCCATAAATGGTCGAAAGCCCCAGTCCGGTCCCTTTTCCAACCTCTTTGGTTGTAAAAAAAGGTTCAAATATTTCCTGCAAAGTGGCTTTGTCCATGCCTGAACCATCATCGCTCACTGCCAGCATGGCATATTGACCAGGTTCAAACCCCGCATGTTTTGAACAATAGGAACTATCCAGGTCCACATTCCTGGTTTCGATGGTCAATTTCCCAATACCGTCAATGGCATCCTTTGCATTGACACATAGATTGGCCAGTATTTGATCAATTTGAGCCGGGTCCATTTTGATGTTCCACAGATTCCCGGGACGCCAAAGCAGTTCGATGTTTTCACCGATCAGGCGCCTTAACATTTTTAACATCCCCTCAACCGTGTCATTGAGGTCAAGTCGTTTGGGGGAAATGGTTTGTTTCCTGGCGAAAGCCAAAAGCTGTCGGGTTAACGCTGCTGAACGCTCAGCAGCATCAAGAACTGCCTTAAGGCTCTCATAATGAGCATCTTTGTCATTTATTTCTTCAAGCATTATTTGTGTATAACCCTGAATTACAGCCAGGTTATTATTAAAATCGTGCGCTACGCCCCCTGCCAGCCTACCTACAGATTCCATCTTTTGGGCATGCTGGAGTTGGGTTTCCAATTTTTTAAAATCGGTAGTATCTCTAAAAACAGTCATCTTTGAAATAGTTCCATCACCGTGAACAACGGGCGAGCTGGAAACATGGTAAGAACGGTTATCTTTCGGGCTGACAATTGCCACTTCATAATGCTCGCCTTGTTGTGTCCTATCGTACATGCACCATGGGCATTTTTCGTTCAGCTCATGTACGGCTTTGAAACACTTTTCTCCTGTGGCATCATATCCTATTCTCCGGATCATAGACGGGTTCATATATTCAATTCGAAAATCCTGAGAGCACATATATACTGGGTCTTTCATCGATTTCGACATTGAGCGATATCTCTCCTCACTCTCCCGCAGCGCCTCCTCCGCCTGCTTGGCCTCGGTGATGTCCTGAAATACGGTGGCGAACTTATGAGCACCTGTAGAAAATACAGATATAAGAAAATATTTGCCCATCGGCGCAAAGTAGGTTTCAAAAGACTTGGACCTTCCAGTCTTAACAACATCTGCGTAAATATTTAAGTATGGAGCTTCACCAGAACCATAGAGTTCAGACCCAAGGACACCTATGACATCATCCCTTTTGGCACCTATTATGGACTCGTATCTGGGATTAACATCAGATATGCGATAGTCTAAAGGTTTATCATTTTTGTATATAAGTTCGTGAACGCATGCACCATCATTTGTCGAGGTGAATAGGTTTCGATATTTCTCCTCACTCTCCCGCAGCGCCTCCTCGGCCTGCTTGCGTTCGGTGATTTCGTGCTCAAGTTCAACTATTGATGTGGTGGTCTGTTGAAGCTTACTTGCCATGCTGTTGACTGAGTTGCCCAAATTGCCAAATTCATCCTTTCCCATCACGCCAATTCTGTATTTAAAATCTCCTGTTCCAATCTTTTCCGTAGCCTTATTGAGCACTGCAAGGGGTTTGGCGATTTTCCGACCAAACAAGTAAGATACCAGGACTAAAATCAAAATTATCGCAATACCTATCAAAATAATGGTTTTGATTGATTGAGTGAATGGCATCAGGGCTGCGCTCATTTGACGAGAACAGACAACATACCATGACTCACCTGTGTTGCCCTTTTTATGGTCAATAGATTCAAAGGTTCCCCCAAAACCATATCCTTCCCCACCTTTTGTCAGTTCAATTTCCGAACACCCGACGATAACCTTTTCCCCGGAGTCGTTAATAATGAACGATCCGCTTTTCTTGTTTTTCAATTTTTTAAAAATGGAACCATGAACCTGTGTACTCAAGGGTTCAAAGCCTTTTTCAAAAACAACCATCCCACCGGAGCGGATCAATTTGATTTTTCCGAAGAATTTATGATCTGCACCGGATAGCAATTCGCTGATACTACCAAGGATATTGAGGTTACATTTTAATATACCGATTATTTCCGTGCCTTTTCTGATAGGAACAACAAGGCCCAAAACATATCCGCCAACACTATCATCATATCCTCGGTCATCGAAAAACACCGCCCCCTCTCCATTATTATAAGACCCCAGCCACCAGTATTTATGTCCATGGGCAAGGGTTGACAGCTTTGCAGTTGATGCCACCAAAGCACCAAATTTATTGGTAAGGAAGATTTCCCCGTACTCGCCCTTGAGGAGTGCCTGTTGGTTTTTAAGAAAGTGTGATACTTTATTATCAGTGAATTTTAGAATGAAATTGTTAGTAGGGTCTTTTGTTGATTTCCATTTTTCATTTAAGCGTTTTATGGATTCTTTTCTTGTTTCAGCCGATAGATCGGAATAGGAAAGATTACTGGTCTCCAAAGCTTTTTTTATGATGGGCGTATTCGCCAGGGTCAGAGCTGTTTTCACTTTTTCATGAAGGAGGTGATCAATGTCATCTGAAACTTCATCGGCAATGGATTGGGTGTACATGAACTGTGAATCGATAACGGTGTTATAGCTAAAATTGTATAACGTGAATGATGATATGATCAAAACGATCAGACCCGTTGCCAAAATAGCAAATGAAAGTTTATTTGAAAATTTCATTATTACGAACTCCTAAATTTTAGTTCGGAAACTACCTATTTCGCCAGTTCTTCCTTAATGGCAACCCCGATTTTTTCCAGGATGTACGGCTTCTTGATATATTGGCTGGCCCCTGATTTCTGGGCCGTCTTAACATCCTCTGTTTCAGAAAAGCCGCTGGCGATGATGGCCTTCTGGCCGGGATGAGCCTTGATGATCTCCTCGTAGGTCTCACGTCCGTTGATCCCTTTGGGCATGACCATATCCAGGACGATCAAATCTACAGGCTTTCCTTTCACGTATTCAATCGCTTCTTCGCCGCTTGAGACAGCTTCAGCGGCATAACCAAGTTTTGTCAGCATCCCGCATGCGATTTCTCTCTGATTTTCCTCATCGTCAACCACCAGGATTTTCTCTCCATGCCCGAGATAATCTTCCAACGGGGTCTGTTCTTTTAAGGCAGCCGCTTCTTTCCGGGTTACCGGGAAATACAATTCAAATACAGTACCTTTCTCACCGCTCCTTACGTTGATGTACCCATCATGATCCTGGACCGTATTCCATACAACCGCCAGGCCGAGACCTGTACCGCTTCTGCCCATTTCCTTCTTGGAATAAAAAGGCTCAAAGATCCTCTCAAGATCTCCGGGAGATATGCCTGAACCATCGTCTGATACCGTAAGCATTACATATTCGCCTGTACGAACATTTTCATACCCTTTCAGGGGTCCATCCAGATAGCGGTTCATAGTCGATATAGTAACCGTACCGCCACCCTCAATGGCTTCTGAAGCATTGGTTACCAGATTCATCAAGGTCTTCTTCATGTGGATGGGAGAACCGCTCATGTTCAAAAGATCGGGGTCCGCTTCAGTATTCAAATTAACAAATGAATGCGTCTTTTCCAATTCCCGGTATTCAGGAGATGCCAAATATTCATCAACAATGGTGTTGAGGTTCAGGGTTTCTTTTCCCGTTGCTACCCCCCTGGCGATGGTCAGCAGGTCTGCCACCACATCGGCAGCCCGCATGCCTGATTCCTGTATGATTTCTATGGGCTTCCTGAGATGGCTGCCTTTTGGCAGGTCCATTAACAGCAATTCGGGATAGCTCACAATCCCTGAAAGGATGTTGTTCAGGTCGTGGGCCACTCCCCCGGCCAACAGCCCGAGGGCCTCCATCTTCTGGGCACGGTGGAGTTTGTCTTGGAGTTGTTTTCTTTCTTCTTCTGCTTTCTTACGTTCAGAAATTTCTGTTTTCAGAGCATTGGTTTTTCTTGCAATCTCCTCATCCCTCTCTTGAAGGCTGATGGTCAACTTGTTGAACGTATCAATAATATTCTGGATTTCAGTTTTCTGGCCGACCAGGTTTGATTGCTGGAAATCGCCTTTGGCCAGCAAAACCATATTTTTTTGTAAATCTTCCAACGGCCTGGAAAGATAACGTTTAAGGAGGATATTGATAAAAAGAAATGACCCCACAATGGTTCCAATCACCATTAAGATCCCCATGAATAAAATATTTTTTTTCTGTCCCTCCCAAGAAGTATTGGTGTAATAAATATCCAGATAACCAACGAGTTTTTCTCCTTTATGGCGGAGTTCCCTGTTGGCATGGACTGTCGTCTCTTGATGGGCTGGCGCTTGTTCAAAAACAACTTTTTTCTTATGGTCAAGCAGGCGCAGGCCACTGACTTCCGGTGATTCTGAAAAGAGTTTGCAAAGTTCCTTGGTTGTATTGAGATCAAACAGCCAGAGCTGTACCGTAAAGGTGTCAGAGAGCAACCTTGTTTGATGTGCTATCACTTTTTTAAATTCTTTTTCATAATGATAAATCGAAAATGAATAGTAGACGATTCCGATAAGAACACTGACACAGAAAATCACAAATCCGATTCTTATACTTAAATCCTGCCGGATACTTTTCTGCATGTGGGTAGCCCTCTATTTATTAAGGTTGTATTTTCTCAAAACGTCTTCCTCAATTTTCTCAAATGTACCATCTGTCTTCATCTCTTTCAACGCTTTAGCGATTTTGGGCGCCAGGGCCTGGTGTTTTTTGTGAACATAGATATGGAAAGGCTGCACCTTGAGTGGCGGTGATAATTTTTTGATACCCGTTACTTTCAAATTCCGGATTGTATTATCAGCCACAAGATTCCATTCAACCATGGTGTCAATTCGGCCCGAGTCCAGCATTTGAACCAACTGCGTTGTTGTTGGAAGAAAGGTTCTTTTCCCTGGAATATTCTTTTCCAAGAGCTTGGCCCCGAATCGAGCGCCATTATGATATTTCTCAAGGGAACTCCATCCTTCCACAGGGAAAGATAGGTTCCGGGTATATACCGCCAGATCCATCGTTATAATAGATTCCGGCACTTGAACCAGGTTGCCGGTATTTTCAGGGGCGACTTTTTTAATATCAGGCACACGAAAGGCATCTCCATCACCCTCTTCGTTTGCCAGCATCAATGCTCTCTGGCTTGAAGGGGCTATATGGAGTTCTGCCTTCAGATTAAGTCTTCGAAATGCCTCTTGAATGCGGGCGGACAAGATCTCTCTTGCAGGTGATGCTATGGTCGTGTGAAAAACATACAATTCTTGTTTTGGAATTGTGGTTTTATCAGCTGCAAACAAATGGCTGCAAACAACAGTGCAAAACAATAAAGCCATCACCAGGATGAGATAATTTCGGTGGTTTTCACACATGGGGATCCCCCTTTTTTATTAGGATGAGAAAGCGATCGTGACATATTAAGTAATACAATCTTTCAGCTCAAGTGAATCAGTAGGATGCTGGGTAACGTGCATAAGCTCAGCATCGCACATCCACCAAATCCACGCAACAATACCCCCCCCATCATTCATATAAAATGCTCTTCTGGATGATAACGCTTGTGCTGTTTGCAGTGCAATTATTTTTTGTATGAAGGTCCCGCTATCGGGAGAATTCTGAGAACTGTATCAAATATACGACCGCATACCGTCATAAGGGCCAATCTTTTGGTGGCGACATATAGATGTCTGCTTCCGATCAAAGGTCTCTTTTTCTAATTCCTTGACCCTTTGTTCCAATTCTTCATAGGTTGGTTTTTCGGCCATTAAAAGATCCTCCAGACACCTTAAAATGAAAAAGCCCATAACCAAACTTCCTTTCCATCAGAGTACATTATAATTGCTAAACATCTGCAAATCTGCACACACCGTGTGTTGAGCTAAGGGTTTTTGCCATTACAGTTTTTTTGTTTGACAGGAACGCCCTTTTTAGACGGCGGCTCGTGAGTTGGACTGACGTCCCGAAAATGGTTTATTTTTTAATAAGTTATCTATATGGCGCCAGGGACATGCTTACAGCACTGCATCCTCCGGCTTAAATCGTTGGTTGGTTCATGGGTATCCATCTTGTATCGAAAATCGGTTCAAACCTCTCGAAAGGAAAATAACATATTTCATTAGGGAAGGTCAATTTTTGTAAACATGCGTGAATCATTGAAATACCATAGGTTTTCACCATATAGTTTTTAAGCTTTACTTGGAATTCCGGAGGGTTAAAAGGTGGGTTCGCAGCCGGATCTTTTTTCCTCTGATGCCGATTTTTTCACGAATTTTGTTTCTGTAAAACTCGGTAGTCCCCATTTTCATGTTCAAGCCTTCTGATATCTCTCGGGTTGATCTTCCATCCCTTACGAGATTAGCCACCTGAATTTCCTTTGGGGTCAGGGTTATGTATTCAAAGGAAAGGTTCCTTGAAAACGGCGAGGCGACATGTCTGAGGTTGGCTTCCAGGGTATTAATATACTCCGTAACGTCAGGATTGATTTCAGCTTTTTTGATCTTTGAAATATACGGGGCAACCATTTTCTTCAGGGTAGATAATACTTCCGCTTCAATTTCTTCCCGGTTTTCATTGGATTGCTGAAGCATGATTTTTAATGCCATATTGGCGTCTTGAAGAAGCTCTGTCTTTGATTCAAGTTCCCGTTTTCCTTCCTCAAGCTCTTTCAGGGACTCAACTTCTTTGGTGACATCTTTGCCATAAATAGCCAGTTGAACAATATTACGTTCATTGTCAAATATAGGATAAATGCTGTTGTCGAAAATAATCTTTCCACGTTGGTCAACAAAGCGGGCACGCTTCTTGGTTTTGATAACTCTGGCAATATTGGCCTTCCTGGTTTTGGCCAGCTTCTTGTCAGGAGGTCATAGGCGCATTTACCAACAAATTCATCCACTGGTAACCCATGTCTTTTGGCCGCAACAGGGTTCGCAGCAAGAACAGTTCCATCAAGGCCCAACAGGACCATGCTATCCGTGGGGGCGTTTAGGAGTCCTTCCAACCGTTCGTTTGCTGATTCAAGTTCAGAAGTTCGCTGTTTCAGATCTGTCAACACTCCTTCGTAGGCGTCTTTCAATCGTTTTTCGACCTGCTTCTTATGTAGTCCTATTTCAATTTCCGCCCTTACTTCAAGGGGGGTGAAAGGTTTCAGGAGGATACCATGGGGTTCCACCTGCTTTGCCCGTTCAATAATTTGGTCATCTCCATAGCCCGTAACGAAGATTACCGCGCAACCTATGGACTTCATTATTTTCCCGGCAGCTTCGATACCGTCCATGCCGTTATTCATCACAATATCCATCAATATGATGTCAGGTTTTACCTCCAGAGCCATTTCAACGGCAGCTTGACCTGAATCGGCAACCCCTGCGACCTCATATTCCAGGTCCGTGACTATCCCTTGGAGTTCTTCACAAATCAAGAAATCATCATCAACAATCATTATTTTGAGCATTTTGAAGATCCTCTGATATGGTGGTATCATGGCAGAAGGTAAAGCAAAAAAGTTGAAATATCCAAGCGCACTATACGTGTCAGCCTTGAAGACACTACTTTTTCAACCGGTGGACCAATTTCTCGGAATCCTATCAGAAAATAGTAGAGATTTTCAATGAAATTGGAAAATCTGCAGAAACAGCCGCGCAAGATCTGGTAGGCATAAAAGCGAGCGTCGATGGTCAGTAAAGTGGGACTATCTTGACAATAGCAAAGAATATCAGGGGGTCAAAAACCTGGTAATATATTCAAGTTCGGGGAATCTGCAAAACTGAGATATACATTTGTTATTACTATTATTCAAATCACTTGGAAGGCTGAGAGAGATAGCGGATATTCGAGGTTATATAAATAGCGAAGAATGGTTTGGCTATCTATCATGTGTTAGTAGGTTGGTGGTTTTAAGAAGGATTCGGCTGTTGAAAATATCATTCTCTCCATGTATGGTCCTTAACAAATTTGAGCCCTTTGCCAAAACATAATTGTGCCGGTGTCTAATCAAGAGGGAAAATCGGTCTCGGTACATTGCGATAGGGCAGTCGGTTGTATTGCGGGGTGCAAAGTGCGCCGCTGTCACAAACAATCACTTGTCCCGCAATCGGCTCGAACGCAGCACGAAAGTGGTGCATCGATTTTAGCGCCACGACATGCTTGTTCTGCGGGTCGATACCAAATGCTCTAAATTGCTGCAAATCTAGTATTTGGCGGGCGATGGTGACCACCAATATTTCAATGCCGCCAACACGCAAAACAGCACTCGGACCAAAACTGCCCCCGAGCCCATGAATCATTGAACCATCGCCGGTGAAATGCCCGTCGCTGATAGAAACGAGTTCGCCCTCAACGGCGAGTGGCCCACCACCGAAGCGTGGATCGGTCTTGCCGCCCAGCGAAATGTGAACCC
>Ga0307988_1002004_pt1 | contig 10618 bp, 10 predicted proteins | sample EllFjometagen183_FD_203166 | JGI IMG/M metagenome (GOLD analysis project Ga0307988, IMG submission 203166) | Marine microbial communities from Ellis Fjord, Antarctic Ocean - #183 | ecosystem: Environmental > Aquatic > Marine > Unclassified | place: Southern Ocean | collected 2014-10-08 | reverse complement strand
TATTCTACTTGTATATACATCAACATTTTTGAATTTAGCAGCAGTAAGTTCAATCATTTTTTGATTTGGAATTCCCCTAGACATTGCTAAATTTAGATTTTCACTCAAATGTGTTTTGTATTTTGTCTTAACAATACTTAGTTCTTTCTTTAAAGAATTAGCTTCCATTGATTTGTATGACATAAATCCCCCTGAATTATATTTTAGTTATATTTATAACGTTACAGTCAAGTGTCCCGACCATAATTTCTGAAATACACACTATAGAAGGATTATACAATATTTTTTATAAAAGATGACCTATGAATTTTACATGGACCATGTTTTTTTAGAGCTGCTATATGTTCTTTTGTTCCATAACCCTTATTTCTGCAAAAACCATACTCCGGATATATCCTGTCATATTCATACATCAGAGAATCCCTGTATACTTTTGCTATAATAGATGCAGCTGCAATTGTTAAACTTCTTTCATCTCCTCTTATTATTCCGGCCTGTCGTATTTCAGTACCATCAATATGAACAGCATCAACTAATAAGTAACCTGGTTTCTTTTTCAAATCATTAACACAATTAAGCATTGCTTCCTTTGATGCTAATAAAATATTTGTTCTATCAATCCTAAAATTATCTATAGCTGAAACAGCAAAGTCCAAAGCGTCTCTTCTAATAATACCGCTTAATACATTTCTTCTTTTTTCTGATATTTTTTTGGAGTCATTTAATCCATATACCAGATAATCTTTAGGCAATATAACAGCTGCAGCAACTACGGGTCCTGCTAAAGGTCCCCTTCCGACTTCATCCAACCCTGCAGGATTATTTAATCCATGTGAAAAAACTTGATTTTCAAATTTTTGCATATTCTTTAATCGGTTAAGTTCCTTTGTTACCTTTTCTCTGACTTTTTGGACTTTTTCATTATTTTCAAGCGAATCAAGGTAAAGGAAAGCTTCTCTGGGATCCATAGTTTCAACAATAGACTTTATTTCACTTATTTTCATAGCGCTTCCAATCTGAATTAATCAAATTTACCAAATCTGGTGAGAGGCCAAATTCTAAAATTTGAAGTGCCGATAATTTCCTCTGACTTAATTGAACCAATATTCCTGCTATCATAACTGCCAAGCCGATTGTCGCCCATAATAAAAAATTCATTTTCAGGTACAATATATGGGAATTTAATTAATCCTATATCGTATGTTGAATTCCTTTCTTTTATATATGGTTCAATCAAACGAACTCCGTTGACATGAATTGAATCATTAAGCAATTCAACAACATCTCCCTCAACTGTAACTATTCTTTTTATCCAGTCTTCACCAATCGCGCTTGGTAGAAAATGTTTTGCAAACTGACTGTCATTTAAAAATTTTAATAAAGTAAATTTTTTAGGTTCGCCCCTCATTATTATAATATCACCATACTCAAGTTGATCTATTTTAATTTTGGTTCTGTCAATTATCAGCCAATCACTGTCATATATAGTATTTTCCATGGATTTGCCTTCTATTTTTGATGGTGCATAGAAAAATCCAAATAATAATAAAATCGCAAAAAATACTATCAATGCTATTAGCATAAAAATAATAAAATGTTTCAATTTTAGTTTATTTAAAAATCGATTCATAATTTCTTTCACAAATTTATAATTCTCTATCTCAATTATACCTTGTTTTTTTGTTTATATTTTTTTAGTTGTTTTGGGTTTTTCAAGGGATATATGACCTATTACAGCTCCTCTGAATTCATCTAAAATAATTTGTGATGTTTTGAAAGTGTCGGGAGCCCCTGCCTCAGCAAGATATCCTCTTTTTATAGCAATTTCATCAAGAATTTCATGAGACTTTTGATTCTCAATAATAATTCCATATCTTTCTTCAAGTTGAATCTTGTAATTACATACTAAAAAGTCAAGTAAAACATATGTCATGCCACATAAATCCATAATTTCATCTTTTATTGCGCCGCTTAAAGCAAGATTAAGACCAACTTTCTGATCTTCAAATTTTGGCCATAAAATTCCTGGGGTGTCTAATAAATGAATTTTCTTATTTACTTTTATCCATTGTTTGTTTTTTGTAACACCAGGTCTGTCGCCTGTTCTTGTAGCTGCTCTGCCTGTTAATCTGTTAATAAATGTTGATTTCCCTACATTTGGTATACCGACTACCATAGCTCTTATAGGCCTTCTAAGGATTCCTCTTCTTGCGTCACGTTCGAATTTTTCTGTTAATTGTTTTTCAATTTCAGAAAGAAGCTTTTTAAATCCATTACCGTTTTTACTATTAATAAAAATACATGGAATTCCACGACTCTCATAGTATTTCTTCCAAAGAGATGAAATTTCCGGATCTGCTAAATCTGACTTATTAAATACTTTCACACGCTTTTTATTGTTAAAAATACCATCGAATTCAGGGTTTTGACTACTGATTGGAACACGTGCATCTAAAAGTTCAATTACTATATCTACAAGTTTAAGATTTTCAATTAATAGGCGTCTGGTTTTTGCCATGTGCCCCGGATACCAGTTAATATTCATTCCCAGTACCCGTCAATATTACCAAGCCTGTTCAGAGGCCAGATTCTGTATCCGGCTTTACCAATTATTTGTTCAAGATAGATAGTTCCTATTGTCCTGCTGTCTTTACTTGCTCCTCGGTTATCGCCCATAACAAAGAATTTATCTTCTTCAACAGTATAAGGCATTGCTGTAATCATTTGTCTTGTTATGCCATCTTGTTTAATGTATGGTTCATCAATTTTTTCACCATTTACATAAACATAACCATCTTTAATATCAACAATGTCTCCCTCAACTGCAATAACTCTTTTGATGTAATCAGCACCTGTCAGTGTGGGTAGAAGTCTTTTTGCAAGTTTGCTGTCATTCAAAAATTTCAATACTTCAAAGTAAGGAGGTTCAATTTCAATTACTACAATATCACCTGGGACAGGTTCATTGAAAGTCAGACTAATTTTATTTAATATTACCCTGTCACTGTCAATAAGAGTATTCATCATTGAAGAACCATCAATTATTACAGGTTCAAAAAGAAACCCTCTTATAAGTATTGCAAGCACAACTGCTATAGCAATTGCTTCAATCCATTGTAAAACTTCTTTTAGGAACTTATTCTTCATAGTAAACTTTCAGCCGATAACCGGCAAAAAATATAAAAGGGGGCTTAACGCCCCCCTCTATTATTTAGAAATAATTTTTTCTTTAACTCTGGCGGACTTACCTACCCTATCGCGAAGATAGAAAAGTTTGGCCCTTCTGACTTTACCTTTTCTGACAACTTCAATCTTTTCGATTTTTGGAGAATGTATTGGCAAGACTTTTTCAACTCCTACACCATAAGATAATCTCCTTACTGTAAAGGTTTCTTTGAGTCCCGAACCTTTAATAGCAATAACTGTTCCTTCGAAAATCTGGATTCTTTTCCTGGTTCCTTCAACAACTTTAAGGTGAACTTTAACATAATCGCCTACTTCAGGCTTTGTTAGATCAGTTCTCATTTGTTCCTGTTCTATTGATTTTAATATGTCCATTATATGTTCCTCCTTCCGTTTAGCGTTCATGCATTCTTTGTTGCAGAGGACCGCCCTATTTAAAGCACGAATGCAATTTTAACATAATTGCCATGTTTTGTAAACATTATATTACTTTATAAAGCTCATCAGCACCGGGTTGTTCAACTTCTGTTTTTTCCTGCTCAATTATAGCCATAACCCTACCAGTTTCAGTTATAATTCCGATTTCAGTACATTCAACTCCAACATTATAGATTTCATTTATAATACTCTCTTTATCCTGTTGAGAACATGAAATTAGCATGCTGCCTGAAGAAATTAATTTAAGTGGGTTTATGTTGTAGAAATTACAAATTTTCTTTGTAGTTTCTCTTATCTGAATTTTTTCTAAGCTAATTTCTGCTCCGTAACCTGAGGCACTGCATACTTCCCAAACTGCACCTAATATACCGCCTTCAGTGACATCATGCATGGCATGAGCACCATTTTTAGCAGCTATCAGGCCTTCTTTAAGGACACTTATTTCATTGATGAATAATTTAGCTTGTTCAATTTCGGTTTCACTGAGAATTTTATTTATTTCATTTGTTTTATCTGTAGTTATAATTGCAGTTCCTTCAAGGCCGGCGGCTTTGGTCATAAGTAAAGCGTCACCTGGTTTTGCGCCATCTGAACGCACCAAGCCTTCTTTGGGTACTTTTCCAATTGCTGTTGTGATAATTATAATTTTATTAACTGAATCAGTTACTTCTGTGTGACCTCCGAGGACATCAATATTCATACTAGAACATGTTTCATTAATAGTTTTAAAAAGTTTACTTATTTTTTCTTCTGTTATGTCTGGTGGAAGTAAAACTGTCGAAAGTATCCCGACCGGTTCAGCACCACAAGCAGCTAAATCATTAAGTGAAACTATAACAGCAAGTATTCCTGCATTTTCATCTGCAGCAGTTATTGGGTCAGTGGATATAACACAGAGGTTATCTCCAAGTTTCAATGCACAGCAATCTTCACCAATAGCAGGTCTCAAAACAGTTTCTTCTCTTCTGGTTACTAAATCATTCAATATTAATTTTTCTAGTTTACTGTTTGGTAATTTACCTAGTACCATGTTAAACCTCAACAACCTCTATATCTGACATACATTCATTTATCATCGCATCTATATCAATATTTTCTTCTGATTTCATTATACGCTCAAGACGTGGCTTTGTTTCAGGATGTTTTGCAACGAATATTGTACAACAATCTTCATAAGGAAGTATTGATGTTTCAAATGTATCTATATCCTGAGCTATTTTTATAACTTCATATTTATCCATACCAATAAGTGGTCTGAATATAGGTAAAGAAACTGATTCATTAGTAACTGCAAGACTATCAAGAGTCTGACTCGCAACCTGACCAAGAGATTCACCTGTAACAAGAGCTTTTGCATGAATTTCTGCTGCTAGTCGCTCTGCTATTTTCATCATAACTCTACGCATTATAATAGTAAGCTGTGCATGTGGACATTTATCATAAATAGCTAGCTGTGTAGTGGTGAAATTAACTATATGGAGTCGGATATTTCCGCAGTAAAGACTAAGTTTCTTAGCCAGATCAATTACCTTTTCTTTTGCCATTTCTGTTGTATATGGATGCGAATGAAAATAAATTGCTTCAAGCTGAAGTCCTCGCTTTGCCATCATATAAGCTGAAACAGGACTATCAATTCCTCCAGACAACAATACAAGGCCTTTTCCTGAACTGCCTACGGGAATACCTCCGCCCGCTTTAATAGATTCATAATAAATGTATGCGCTTTTTCTTATCTCAACGAAAACTTTAAAGTCAGGTTTATGTACATCCACTTTTAAACCAGGGATTTCATTAAGTATCTGCTCTCCTGCCAATGCAGAAAATTTCATTGATTCATATGGAAATAATTTGTTTGGGCGTCGTGTTTCAACCTTGAAAGTTTTTAATCCACTATTGAAGGCATTTTGTGATAAAGAAATTGCGGCTGAATATATTTTGGCTGCATCTAATTCTACCTGAGTGGTAAATGAGATTGAAACAATACCAAAAACATTAGCAATTTTTTCTGCTGCTTTTCTCTGTATAGAATCGTCCCCTTCAACTTCCACAAAAAACCGGCCATGTTCTTTAAATATAGAAAATTGAAACTCGCCCGCTAGAACTTTTTTGATATTTCTTTCAAGCTGTTTTTCAAAAAAAGGTCGGTTAAGTCCTTTTAGCATTATCTCCCCATATTTAATAAGTAATACTTTTTTCATTATCTTTTCCTCAAACTTCTGAATCTTGGTAATACATATGATAATTCATTTATAAATATATCAATTTCTTCTTTTGTATTTATTGGGCCAAAACTAACTCGCAAAGCGCCCCCTATATAATCAGAAGGCACACACATTGCCTCAAGAACATGAGAATGTCCTTTATGTTTAGAAGAACATGCACTTCCGGCAGCAATAAATATATTTTTACCGGACATATGATTTAAAACAACCTCAGATCTAATATCTTTTAGGGCAATATTTAAAACATATGGACTGGCATCTTTAGGCGAATTAATAATATAGTCACTAATATTTACCGCAAGTTGCTTTCTAAGATAGGAATTTATTTCTGTCACATGTTTAAAATAATTATCAGATTCTTTTGAATACATTTCGGCAGCCAGAGCAAAACCTGCAATACCTGCTGTATTTTCAGTTCCTGATCTTCTACCCATCTGATGCCCCCCGCCGTCTATTAGAGGTATAATATTTGTTCCTTTGCGAATATATAGCATTCCCATACCTTTTGGTCCTTTAATTTTATGAGAACTAACAGAAAGCATATCCAGATTATTCCATTTTTGCATATCAAGATTATATTTGCAGAATGCCTGGACTGAATCCGTATGTACAGCAGCATTTTCATTGATTGCTTTTACATCAGTTGAAATTTTACCAATATCATTAAATGTACCGGTTTCACTGTTAACTGTCATAATAGACACCATAAGAGTGTCATCATTTACATTTTCTTGAATATTACACTCTTTTACATATCCCATGTCATCTATACCGCAAATACAATTATCAAAACCAAAACGCTTCATGTTTCTTACAGTTGTTAGAACTGTTGGATGCTCATATGCAGAAGTTATAATAGTTTTTCCAGCTTTCATGTTCGCAAATGCATAACTTTTAATAGCCATGTTATTTGCTTCTGCTGCTCCACTTGTAATTACAATCTCTTCCGGGTGACAATTTAATACATTTGCCAGTGTTTCGGTAGATTTTTTAACTATTTTATATGATTCTATACCTTTACTATGGGCACTTGAAGAATTTCCATATGTGAAATCCAAAATTTCTTTCATTCTCTCTGCCACTTCAGGATAGGGTTTAGTTGATGCAGCGTTGTCTAGATAAACTACTTTTTCATTTATCATTTCTACTCTCCAATATTTTAACCATTTTTTTTATTTCATTTTCTATATCTGAATATTTCGAAATACTTTTACTTACTTCTGAATCATCCATTGAATTTAGGATGTCATTTGAAATTAAATCTGTCAAGTCCCCTACTTCCCCATTAACCTTTTTAATCATATTTAATAATTCAAGTCTTTTAAATGTTCGCTCAGTTAATTCTCTGTTTGGTTCAGGAGTGGAATCATCACAAGAATCACATGACAATTCGAATGTTTGTTCCGGACTTGGAATTAGTGTTGAAAGTCCATATTTACTTTGAAGTCTTAAAGAAAACCCTTCAATTTGTTCTTCTTCCCCATGAACAAGAAATACTTTTTGTGGTTTTGATTTAAATCCCTCAATATACTTATCAAGATCTTCTTTATCACCATGACCAGAAAAACCGTCTATCATTTCTATTCTTGCATTAACCTCAATGGTGTCTCCAAATATTTTCACAGTCTTCGCACCATCAACAAGGTGTCTTCCAAGTGTCCCGTGAGCCTGATAACCTACAAATAATACTGTACAGTCTTTTTTCCATATATTGTGTTTAAGATGATGTTTTATACGCCCTGCATCGCACATTCCGCTTGCAGATATAATTATTTTGGGATCATTACTCATGTTAATAAGTTTGGATTCATCTGCTGTTGGTGTATAAATAAGGTTTTCAAAATCCAAAGGATTATTTCCAGCAAAAATATACTCTTTAGCCTCTGCATCAAAAACTTCTTCATTATTTTTGAAAACTTCAGTTGCAGAAATCGCTAACGGACTGTCAACATACACCGGTGTCTTTTTCAAAATCTGGTATCTCTTTTTTAAGTCAATCTGTTTGTTGAATCCATAAATCATTTCCTGGGTTCGTCCAACTGCAAATGAAGGAATTATTACAGTGCCACCTTTATATAGAGTTTCTTCAATAATATCGAACATAGCTTTTTCGCGGTTTTGTTTATATTTATGAAGCTTATTACCATAAGTTGATTCCATAACAAGATAATCAGTATCTTCTATGAAAAAAGGATCCCTTATTATAGGTGTGTCAAATTTACCGAGATCTCCTGAAAAAACAGTTTTAATGGTTTTCCCATCCTCTTTACACCACATTTCAATTGCGGCAGAACCCAGTATGTGCCCAGCATCTCTGAAACGTACTGAGACCTCATCGTTTAGCTTTATAATGTTGTTATACTGTACAGGTTTCAAATGTCTAACGGCTCTCTGGGCGTCATCCATGGTGTACAGTGGAGTTAGTAATTCTCCGCCTGAGCGTTTTCTTTTTCTATTTTTATACTCAGCTTCACTCTCTTGAATATGTGCGCTGTCAGGAAGCATTATTTCACATAAACCAGCAGTTGGTTTTGTGCATAGGATTTCACCCTTATATCCTTTTTTATATAATAGTGGAATACGTCCACTATGATCTATATGTGCATGTGTAAGAAGCATAAAATCAATTTCTGCTGGATTATAAGGCAGTTCTTCATAATTTCTCTTTTTAGTTGCTGAAGAACCCTGAAACATACCACAGTCCACTAGCAATTTTGTTTTACCGATTTCAACTAAATGATTAGAACCGGTAACTCCCTTTGCTGCTCCATTAAATGTTATTTTCATATTTCTTTCCTAACTACACAAATTTGTGATTCATCTGTTATACAATCTATTCTACTAAGATTTTTCTTTAATTTATCTATTGCTACATCGTTTATTAAGATTTTATTATCATAAGCCATTGAAGCAGCCATTCCGGCAGCCTGTCCCATACCAATACATGGGCCCATAACTCTGATAGGTCCAAGCACTTCCCTCTCAACACTTATTGATCGGCCTGCAACCAAAAGGTTGTTAATATTGTCAGGCAACATACATTTATATGGGATTTCTGTATAATTCTTTTTTATTCTTTCGCCTTCAAGTGGCTGAAGTGATGGTTTTTTAGGATCAGGCAGATCGAAGCAATATGAAGCCAGAGCAATAACATCTTCAAATACTTCTCCACGCATGAGAGCTTTAAGGCTAAGTACAAAATCACCTATTATTCTTCTGGTTTCGCGAATACCAATAGTATCAGCTGTATTAGCAATATTACTATTTTCAAATCCAGGGAAATATTCAGTTAGAAGATCATAAAGCTGTTTGTTCTCTCGTCTACCTTGAATCATGCCTTTAGTAAGTGATTTTCCATCAGTACCATCGATACCAACCTGTCTGATTGTGTTGATCATGTGATAACCGGGTTTAGTCATAAGAAGATTTATAAATATATCATAGGGAAATGTCCATTTGCCTGCATCACGTAATTCCAGAATTTTCTCCCTGAAACGAGGACTGTTGTTATCAATAATATATTGTAGTACTTTTTCAGTATCAACATTATTCAAATTCATAATCAAAGTTGCAGGAGTCATTAGATTATCTTCATCCCTACCTTTGATTGTTTTACAACCTGCCTTAAACGCAAGATCAGCATCGCCTGTACAGTCTATATATGTGTCAGCATAAAAAGCCGTGTTTCCGCTTTTATTTGCAACTAAAATATATTTAATTTTGTTTTCTTCTACATATAAATCAAAAACATATGAGAAATAAAGAAGTTCTACACCTGCATCCAAAGCCAAATTCTCCAATTCTCTTTTCATAGCTTCATTATCAAATAGGATACTCTCAGCTAAACCTGAATACCAGGCATGAGGAGAACGATTTCTATCCACTTTATATATATCTACACATTCTTCCTTTTTACGAAGATTATAGTATAGTTCTTTAAAAAGACCTCCGGTTACAAATTTGAATTTTCCATCTTCATAATCAATCCCCCCTAAAAGACATGTTACAGACCCAGATGTCGCTACACCACCAAGGCATCCGTTCTTTTCTATAAGAAGAGTTTTTTTACCTTCACGTGCAGAAGTAACAGCTGCTGCAAAGCCAGTCATGCCTCCGCCGCATACTACAACATCATATTTTTCACTGTCTTCTATATTAAGATTATAAATCATAAAAATCCCCTTTATGTATCTTACTACATTATACAATTTTTCATGTCACTGAACAAGAAAAACAAACTAAATAGTGTTTCATTCCTCGGATGATAAACCACTTTTTAATATATAAAAGATCCTCAAAAGCGATTTCTTCTTTTAGGGCCTACCTGAAAGAATTCGTACCCTAGGCCTATGGATTAGAATTCCATATCAGTATGGAATCCGTAACATTTCTAAAATAGTTATATATAGACGTTTAAAGAACATCTATGTTATAGCAGATTTGCCACTTATTCCAAAACTTAACATAAAATATTTATTGTTACATATAATACTTTAACATTCTTTTGACTATTTGATGACTATTTCAGAAATGCAATAATTATAAATATACAAAAACCCCTCATTTATAGGGGTTTATGTGGTATGCCTGGCGGGATTCGAACCCACGACCTACGAATTAGAAGTCCGTTGCTCTATCCAGCTGAGCTACAGGCACAAATACAAATGGAGCGGGTGATGGGAATCGAACCCACACGACCAGCTTGGAAGGCTGGTGTTCTGCCACTGAACTACACCCGCACGCCATTTGACTTAAAGTAATATAACACATCCTCA
>Ga0307988_1002002_pt1 | contig 10632 bp, 11 predicted proteins | sample EllFjometagen183_FD_203166 | JGI IMG/M metagenome (GOLD analysis project Ga0307988, IMG submission 203166) | Marine microbial communities from Ellis Fjord, Antarctic Ocean - #183 | ecosystem: Environmental > Aquatic > Marine > Unclassified | place: Southern Ocean | collected 2014-10-08 | reverse complement strand
TGTAGGTTTCTTATTCTATCCCGGCATGACAAAAAAGGCGAGGTTATTTGTATTTGTTTCTCTTTCGATACTGGTAATAGGTATTGCTCTGTCTTATGGTAGAGCAGCATGGATAAGTGTAATTGTGGCCATTGGTGTTTTGGTGGTTGTATTATTGCGAATAAAGTTTTATATACTTGGTGTTTCATTTTTATTGATTATTGGAACGTTTTTTACCTTTCAGAATCAAATTCTTGACAGACTATCTAAGAACAAACAAGATTCTTCGGGTAATCTAACGGAACACGTACAATCCATTTCAAATATATCATCGGATGCTAGTAACCTTGAGCGAATTAATAGATGGCAAGCTGCGTTACGATTGTTTAATGAAAGACCAATAGTTGGTTGGGGTCCAGGAACATATCAGTTTGTATATTCACCATTTCAAAGCTCCCAAGAAAAAACCATAATTAGTACTAATTTAGGTGATAAAGGAAATGCTCACAGTGAATATTTAGGATCACTTGCAGATATGGGAATATTTGGAATGTTTATCTTTATCCTCTTGGTTATATATGTAATTATTACTGGTTTAAGGGTTTATAAATATGGAGACGTTAATGTAAAGTACCTTGTGTTAATGTCGTTATTAGGTTTAATTACATACTTTACTCATGGATTATTAAATAATTTTCTAGACACTGATAAACTATCAGTACCATTTTGGGGATTTATCGCAATAATAGTTGCCCTTGACATGTATCATTTACCTGAAAAGGCAAATCTGGAAATTAGTAATAATAGTTCAGAGCCTGAACTGGAATCAAGCTCTGATTTATAATATTTACTTCAGTTTATTTAATAATTCAGGCACCTTTTTTAAAGCCACAAACTGCCTCCAATACTGGCGTACTTCCATTACGGGTGAACCCATGTAGACTTTATCACCTTCAATTGTTTTATCAACTGCAGAAGTTGCAAGAATTACGGCTTTTTTTCCAATAACAATGTCTTTATTAATTGCCACACGAGCCCAAATAATTACCTCATCCTCAATTACAGTTACCCCAGCAATAGCAGCAAAGGCACCAATTAAGCAATGCTTGCCAATTACAGTATCATGACCAACCTGGCATTGATTATCCATTTTTGTACCGTCACCAATTATTGTGTCACCGGTAACTCCTTTATCTATTGAACATGAAGCCCCAATTTCAACATTATTACCTAGAACTACACGACCAGCAGACAAGAATTTATTATAACCATTTTCACGTTTCTGGAAATAATAGGCATCGCCACCAATAACAGTATTTGAATGTAATATTACATTATTACCAATAACAGTATTATCATAAATGCTAACATTTGCATGGATGATGCAATTATCACCTATGGTTACATTATTACCAACAAAAGCACCGGGCTGAATAATTGTTCCCTCACCTATTTCTGCCGAAGTACTTACCATGTTTGTGGCAGGAACCATTGGCCTCGAATGAGCTATTAACTGGTTAAAAGCATCCATTGGTTTTTCATGTAGTATTAATGATTTACCTTCGGGTGCTTCTACTTCTTTATTAATGATAATATATGAGGCCGCTGACTCTAATACTTTCTTATAATACTTTGGATGATCTACAAACGATATATCACCATTACGAACTATGTGTAGTTCATTTAAACCTACTACAACAGCATTCGAATCACCAATTACTTTGCCGTTAATGATTTCGGCAATTTCACCTAAACTAATCGGGTTTTTAAAGTCCATTTATTTAACCTTTAACTCTTTCTGAATATGCTCCACTTCTTGTGTCAACCTTAATTTTATCGCCTTCGCTAATAAAAAGAGGAACCTTTATATTTGTACCTGTTTCAACGGTGGCATTTTTAAAAGTATTTGTGGCAGTATTTCCTCTATCACCCGGTTCTGTATAAGTAATTTCCAGTACTACATAAGTTGGCATCTCACACAAAATGGCCGAATCAGTTTCAGCATGATAAGCAATAGTAACTTCCTGACCTTCTTTTAGTAATTCTGGTGCAGGCACAAGCGACTTTTCAATAAAAGTTTGCTCATAATCTTCGGTATTCATAAAATGATAAATATCACCTTCATTATACAAATACTGATAATTACGGCGCTCAACACGCTGGATATCAATTTTAAAACCTGAAGTAAATGTGTTTGTTAAAGTTCTCCCTGTTTTAACATTTTTGAGTTTTGTGCGTACAAAAGCTGGTCCCTTACCAGGCTTTACATGTTGAAACTCAGATATTGTATAAAGGTCGCCATTATGCATAATGCAAAGTCCGTTTCTAAAATCTGCTGTTGTTGCCATATTCTAATGAATTTATAATTGAATAATTGAATGAATGAGTTAATAAATAAATATGTAGATGCTTATTTGTGTGATGGTTGGTTTAGTAAAACAGAAGCCTATTTATTCCAGATTTACAACTATAAGTTCCGTCTTCCGACTTACATTTTCCAACTTCTAACTTGAAATATTCCTTTCTTTCATACGAGTATAACCCTTCATCAATCCACGTTGTGACTTAGCTATAAAACTTAATATCTCGTCTCTCTCGTCAGTAGCTGGCAAATTTCGCTCAATATACCTCACAGCTTGAGTTACATTTTGTCCTTTAAGAAACAAAAACCTATATATTTCTTGAACATCTGCTATTCTTTCATTTGAAAAACCTCGTCTTCGAAGTCCTATAGAGTTAACACCTGCAAATGAAAGTGGCTCACGTCCTGCTTTAGCAAAAGGAGGTACATCTTTACGTACCATACTACCACCAGATATCATTGCATGAACTCCAATATGCACAAACTGATGTACAGCAGCAAGACCTCCTACAATTGCCCAATCATCTATTACAATATGACCAGCAAGAGTAGCTGCATTGGCTAGTATTACATTGTTGCCAAGCACGCAATCATGTGCAATATGAACGTATGCCATTAATAAACAATTGTTACCAATTACGGTTTCCAAATTTGCTTTAGTACCACGGTTTATTGTAACAAATTCTCTAATAGTAACATTATCACCAATCCTAACCAGTGTTTCTTCACTGTCAAATTTAAGATCTTGTGGAATTGCTGAAATAACTGCTCCCGGAAATATTCGGCAGTTTTTTCCTATTCGTGCACCTTCCATAATAGTAACATTTGAACCTATCCACGACCCCTCATCAATTATCACATTTTTCTCAATATTCACAAAAGGCTCAATTACAACATTTGGTGCAATTTTGGCCTGTGGGTGAACATATGCTAATGGTTGATTCATATTATTATTCTTTATTTTTTACAATCTGTGCAACTAATTTTCCATCCATAACAACTTTATTACCAACATAGGCTTTACCATACATTGAGCAAATGCCTCTTTTTATAGGGCTAGTTAGCTCGATTGTAAAAACAAGAACATCGCCAGGAACTACTTTCGACCTAAATCTTACTTCATTTATTTTTAAAAAATATGTAGAATACTTCGATGGCTCATCAACCTGATTTAGTACAAATATACCACCTACCTGTGCCATTGCTTCCACCTGCAGTACTCCTGGCATAATTGGCTCATCCGGAAAATGACCTACAAAAAACGGCTCATTTAACGATACGTTTTTTACAGCGGTAATGTTATTTTCATTCATTTCTAATACCTTATCAACCAGTAAAAATGGAGGTCTGTGTGGAAGTATCTTTTTAATTTGATTTACGTCATACAATGGTTTGGCATAAATATCAAAAGGAGGTTGCTTTAACATAAGAGTATTTTTTTTGTGAATTAATATTTTCTTTGCAAATTCAGTATTGGCTTTATGCCCCGGCTTGAATGCAGTAACACGTCCTTTAATTGGCTTACCCAGAAGCGATAAATCGCCAATTACATCTAGTAATTTATGACGAGCAGCTTCATTTTCATAAATCAATTCTAGATTGTTAAGTATACCATTTGGCTTAACCTGCACTTTTGGCTTATCAAAAAGGTCAGCAAGCTTATCAAGTTCAGCTTGAGTAACATCACGATTTACAAAAACAATTGCATTGTTTAAATCGCCACCTTTAATAAGGTTGTTATTCAATAAAAACTCAAGTTCATGCAAAAATACAAACGTTCTGCAGGGAGCTATTTCAGTTTCAAATTCATTAATATTATTAAGTAACGCTTCTTGTCTTCCAAGCACATCAGTTTCATAATCAATTACTACAGATACAGAAAACTCATCAGCAGGCTCAATCATTAATCTACTATCACTATCAGTTGTTTCGTAAATAACAGGCTCTGTAATTACTAAATATTCTTTTTTAGCATTTTGCTCAACAATTCCAGATTCCTTAATTGCATCAATAAAATACCTTGAGGAACCGTCTTTTATTGGAATTTCTTCTACATTAATATCAACCAATACATTATCGATACCTAAACCAGTAAATGCAGCCAGCACATGCTCAATGGTGTACAAGCTAACTCCGTTTTTTGATAATGTGGTACCACGCGCTGTACTAACAACTAAATTAATATCTGCTGGAATAATAGGCTTCGATTTAAGGTCAGTCCTTCTAAATTTAATTCCATGATTTACAGGGGCACTATTAAAAGTCATATCACCAAGTAGCCCGGTATGTAAACCAGTACCACTAATGGTTACAGACTTTCCTATTGTTTTTTGATTTTCAATCATTTATTATCTTAAAATTTCATGCCAATTGCTATTGGAACTGAACGGCGCAAAAATAGTTAATTTTGGTTAAACCCTACTTCTATTTAATGTATTGTTTGTCAGTAGCTCCCAACAATGCTTTTAATATGCATCAATCACAATTGGGTATTATTATTTATCCTTTAATTTTCGTTCAAGATCGTTTACTCGTTTAATTAGCTTATCAAATCTACGAAAGTGGATATATGACCTCTGGAAATCTCTAATTGGAAATGCCGGCGAACCTTCATGCATAGTTTTTTCTTCATTTATACTTTTTCCAACGCCTGATTGAGCAGCAATCATAACACCATCGGCAATATTTAAATGACCAATTACACCAACTTGTCCGCCAATCATAACATTATTACCAATATTTGTTGATCCCGAAATCCCCGATTGGGCTGCAATTATAGTATTTCTGCCAATGGTTGCATTGTGTGCAATTTGAATAAGGTTATCAATTTTTGCACCCTTCCTAATAATAGTTGACCCCATTGTTGCCCTATCAATTGTAGTATTTGCACCAATTTCAACACGGTCTTCCAATATTACATTTCCAACCTGGGGTATCTTTTGGTAATTATCATTCTCCAAAGGGGCAAACCCAAATCCATCAGCACCTATAACAACACCAGAGTGCAAAGTAACCTCATTACCTACAATGCAATCATCATAAATAACTACGCCTGGATATAACAGAGCATCATTGCCAATTTTGCAATTATAACCAATTGTTGTGTTTGGGTAAATATAACAATTATCGCCAATAATAACATTATCACCTATGGAAACAAACTCACCAATGTATGCATTTTTACCTATTACTGCTGAATCGGAAATATGAGCTTTGGCAGATATTCCGATTCGTTTTGGCTTTGACTGATTATACATTTCCAATAAAGTTGCAAATGATGAGTAAGCATCCTTAACTCTGATCAACGTTGCTGTTATTGGCTTTTCGGGTTTGAAATCGTTATTTACAATTACAATTGAAGCCTTAGTCTGGTATATATAGTTTGTATATTTTAAATTTGCCAAAAAACTTAGGGTAGCTGGTTTGCCATCTTCAATTTTTGAGATATTGTTAACCTCTATTTCTGGGTTACCTTCTACAGTTCCTTTAAGTGCATCAGCAATTTGTTGTGCAGTAAAATTCATCTTAATAATTTTTAATTCTAAATAATAATGCAAAGTAATACATTAGAAAAAAGCCGCTAATGAAAACATCAGCGGCTTTAAATTTAGTATTATTCAATTACACATTTTTGCTATCATCCTCCATTCCTGGGTTTTCAGCAATTGATTCGCGCATCGAAGTATCTGCTTGAATATTTTTAAACTTATAGTAATCCATAATTCCAAGATTACCTGAGCGGAAAGCTTCAGCAATTGACTTTGGAATTTCGGCTTCAGCCTGAATTACGTTGGCTCTCGCTTCTTGAGCTTTTGCCTTCATTTCCTGTTCATTTGCAACAGCCATAGCTCTTTTCTCTTCGGCTTTAGCCTGTGCAATATTTTTATCAGCATTAGCTTGATCCATTTGAAGCTCTGCACCAATATTTTTACCAATGTCAATATCTGCAATATCAATTGAAAGAATTTCGAAAGCAGTTCCAGAATCAAGACCTTTTGCCAACACTACTTTGGATATGGTATCAGGGTTTTCAAGTACGGCCTTATGCGAATCAGCAGAACCAATCGACGAAACAATTCCTTCACCAACACGGGCGAGTACAGTTTCTTCACCGGCACCACCAACCAACTGATCAATGTTTGCTCTAACAGTAACTCTAGCCACAGCAATTAACTGAATACCATCTTTAGCTACCGCAGCAACTCTTTTAGTATCAATAACCTTTGGATTTACCGACATTTGTACAGCCTCCAACACATCACGACCAGCAAGGTCAATGGCTGTAGCTGTTTTAAAAGTTAGCAAAATATTTGCTTTTTCAGCAGATATGAGTGCATTAACCACAGATTGTATGTGACCTCCAGCAAGGTAGTGTGCTTCCAAATCATCACGCTTTAGGTTAAGTCCTGCTTTTGTAGATGTAATTAAACTATTTACAATAATACGTGGAGGAACTTTTCTCCATCTCATTAATACTAGCTGTATTAATGAAATTCGCACATCCGATACTAGTGCAGTAAACCATAATCCCACCGGAATAAAATAAAAAAGAATCCAAAGAAAAAATAATGCTCCAACTCCAATTGCTATTAAAATATATATCTCTTGTCCCATAATAAATTAAATTATTTTTATAAATATTTTGTTTCCGAAAATTCTAATTATTTCAATTTTTTTATTCTGATCAACAAACTCTGACAGAGTAGATACTTCGTAAAATTCATTATTAAACTCAGCTTTACCCATTGGTGCACATCTAGAAATTGTTGTTCCGATATCACCTACTTTTAGGTTGCCAGCGGTAATGTCGTTAACCTTACCTGAATTAACAGTTTTTAATTTTGCATTCTTCCATGTTTTGGAGCGTAATGCAAGTATTAAACCAACAACATTAATGACTAACGTTGATCCAAGTGTAATATTACCTGCCATCAATCCCTGGCGCGAATATGCCAACCAAATTGCAACTGCCATTAAAGCAAAACCAATAATGCCGGCAAAGCCTGCCCCAGGAATTACAGTAATTTCAAGTATCATTAATAGCAATCCAACAATTACTAAAATTATAATTACAGTCCACATAGCTGTTAAATTTATCAGGATATTTCTACAATTATTTGTCTGTTCGTCATTTCAACATAAATTGGTCGCAAATCATCTACCGAGCCATTTTTAACTGCACATTTTCCATTGTAATGAGCAATTAATGCACAGTTTTCAGCTTGCATTTCATCATGTTTACATAATTCAACTAATGCTGTTATAATAAAATCAAAGGTATTAAAATCATCATTAAAAAGAATTAACTTTTTCAAACTTTCAGTTGCTTCTTCAAGCTCTGGTGTGACCGATGACTTTTCCTTAGCACCCATAAAATAACAGCCTTATAATAATCGAGGACAAAGTTAATATATTTTATGAATTACAGCTTTCTGACACTAAATAATAATTTCAGGAAAAAGCCACAATAACACTAAAATTATACCCAATGATGGTAGCATATTTAAAACATTAATTTTTTTGATATTTAAGATATTAATACTCATGCCTATTAATAGTATCCCCCCAACTGCCGATATTTCAGTTATCATAATTTCAGGAAAAAAATCACCAAACCAGGATGCAAATAACGTTATGCCACCCTGAAATATGAAAAGAGGTATTACTGAAAAAATTACTCCAACGCCCAAACCAGAAGCAAGTGCAATTGATGATACTCCATCCATTAACGATTTGATATACAATAACCTTGGGGGCTCACCAACTCCCTCTTCAATTGCTCCCAATATTGTAAGCGAGCCAATGCAATACAATAAAAATGCGGTAAGTAAACCTTCTGTAAATTTCTCGTTTCCAATATTTAATTTAGATTTTAGAAATCCACTAATTTGCTCGGCACCTTTCTGTAAACGCAATGCTTCACCAATTAGCGCTCCAATTATAAGTGCCATAATCATGTGCAATACATGAGTTGTTTTGAGCGCCATGGATATTCCCAAAAATAAAGTGAACAACCCTATTACCTGAAAAAAGATATTGATAAACCTTTGAGGTAATCGTTTATTTAAAATCAGCCCAAATAATCCACCTATAATTATTGCAATAATATTTACAAAAGTTCCTAACATATATTTTTACTCTTAAATGGAACGGATATGCCAAGCCATGGTATTGCAAGAAATATATCAAGATCCTCAATAATTGGAAAGAATAGTCCATAATCGCTTGTGCTAATTATAAACTCGAATAAATCAGATGTTTCGAGATAGCCAATAAACTTGTTTTCATCATTAGTCTCAATACAATATCTAGTAATTTCAATGCTTTGGGTACTTAAATATTGCGTAAATAACCCTGCCATAAATACAGATAAAAACATTTTAGTTATAAACGTGGATAAATCTTTCACAGAATCTAGTCTATTATTGACAAAAATTTCAAAAGCGAAAGTAATACAATTATCTACCAAAGTCATTATTGCCAAATAATCAAGCTAAAAAATTAATAGCTGAGTTATAAACAAGTGTGAGCTAAAAAATAATTTTTACCTTTGCAAGATTTTACAAAATACACCTTTATAGGGTTGTGCAATATTATAGTTAGTTTGGAGTTATGCAATTGTATACCTTAATTTGCTAAGAAAATAATTAATTATGAGTTTTTTTTATTTTTTGGGACAAAAGAAGTTTTACCTTCATTTGTTTATTGCCATAGGGCTATCACTTTTTTTACTTTGGGTAGTATTAAAATCGATGGATGTGTTTACTCAACATGGTGATGTATACATTGTGCCTGATTTTGGGGGGCAAACACTTGAGCAAATGGCTGAGAATGGTTATGACGATTATTTTATTTTTGAGATAATTGATTCAGTATATTATAAAAGTAAGCAAAAAGGTACTGTGGTGCTGCAAAACCCTTTACCTGGGTCAAAGGTAAAACAAGGGCGTCATGTTTATTTAACAACTGTAGCACAAATTCCGGAAAAGGTGTTAATGCCAAACCTTAAAAATCTTTCGTTGCGCCAAGCTTTGGTTACGCTTGAGTCGAATGAATTATTGGTTGGTGACCTTGAATATATTCAGTATTTTGCGCGTAATGCTGTTGTTGGTCAGCTTATTGGTGATGTGCCAGTTGAGGCTGGTACTGAGTTGCGAAAAGGAGCAATAATAAATCTTGTGCTTGGAAAGGGTGATTTCACCGTTATGATTCCCATGCCTTTTTTAATAGCAATGAAGCAAAATGAAGTGAGAAATATGTTACACCATTATTCCTTAAATGTTGGTCGACAATATTTTTTAGATGATGATGATACTGCACATGCAAGGGTTTATAAAACGGATCCTGAAACATTAACAGAAGATATGTTAGCATTAGGGCAATCTGTTAATATTTGGTATAGGTCAGATGAGTTGATTAATTTTGATGAATATTTGTTACAGTTTGAGCCTGATGCAATATTTGAGAATACTGATGATGCCCTAAATAAATTGAATGATGATGAATTTTAAGATATTAATTACAATACTTCTGTTTAGTATTAGCTTAATTGTTTTTTCGCAGGAAAGTGTTACAGGGCTTCATGTTAATGAGGCAGTAGTGATGGGAGCAAAGAAGGTTGCTTTGGAAAGTAAATCGTGTAACTGCAAATCGGAAATTGAAGTAGAATCCCTACAGTTGCCGTTTTTTGATGATTTCTCGACTCCTACTATTTTCCCTAATCAAGAATTATGGGATGGAATGTCTACTTTTGTTAATAGAGATTTTCCATATATGCCCACTAATATTGGTGCTGTTACTTTTGATGCTATAAATAGCTCAGGCAAAGTGTACAGTAACGCATCTGTAAGTCCATTTAAAGCTGATGAGTTAATGACTCAGAATATTCGTCTAGATTCAATATTTTCGCCAATTGTTAGGAAACTTAGTCCTGCCGACTCAGTTTATTTGAGTTTTTATTATCAGCCGGAAGGGGTAGGGTATGCTCCACAGACACGTGATTCGCTTATTCTTGAATTTTTGCGTTATACCGGAAATATAGTTTATTCACATATGGATTCTGTTACTGTAAACTCCGAAATTTATATAGGTCCTGGTGAAACTATTCATGCTCTCGAAGCACTTCCTGCTCCTGGTTCTATGGGGTGTAATCCTGATGTTTTTACAATTACATATGTAGATATATTGTATGGTGATTCGATAAGGATAGCTTGTGATTCAGTATTTGTTGCTGAAACTTTTTGGGATAAGGTTTGGTATTCAGAAGGATTAAAGCTTGAGGAATTTAAAGA
>Ga0307988_1002001_pt1 | contig 10633 bp, 7 predicted proteins | sample EllFjometagen183_FD_203166 | JGI IMG/M metagenome (GOLD analysis project Ga0307988, IMG submission 203166) | Marine microbial communities from Ellis Fjord, Antarctic Ocean - #183 | ecosystem: Environmental > Aquatic > Marine > Unclassified | place: Southern Ocean | collected 2014-10-08 | reverse complement strand
CCATACAAATTCAACTCAAATGGTTGATAATCAAGGACTTACAAAAAGTAAGAAAGTCTTCATCGGGAGTTAACCGTGACGGATGAATCTTTGTTGGTCCCATGGCTACATTTCCCAATATCATCATATCTGTATCGTTCCAATAACCCGGACCGGCGTAAGGAGCCCATCTTTCCGTCTCGAAGGCCTTAAGATAAAGACAATTCCAACTATCCCTGATATCGGGTCCGGTACGCCACAAATTTGTCAGTTTCACCCAATCTTCAACATTTTTAAATTGAGCAGAATTTGAGATACTGAACACCATATCGCGACCTGAGTTTATTAATGCACTGGACATGCGCTCTGTTGAATTCACATCTATCCGCCAGTCGTATTTCAGGTAATCGAAGCCCCAATCCGCCATTTGTAAAGCATCATTTTCTTCAAAACGATACTTGCCGATATGCATAAATGGTTGCTTGTTTATTTTAATAGAATCATGGGTTTCTCCACCGTTTGGATAATCAGACGACCCACCAACAAAGGCAGCATAACTAGAAATATAAGGTGTGGAATATATACCTGCCTTCAGACCAAGCCCATGAATATAATCCACCATCTCCTTCATTTCAGGAAACTTTTCGTTGGGTTGCAGTGCATTCAATTTGCCACCACGCACGCCTTGCCAGGTATCATCGATATTCACATAAGTCCATCCATGATTTCTCAAACCTTTACTAACCATGGCATCTGCCGAAGCAATTACTTTCCCCTGTCTATATCAAATGCCCACGAATTCCAGCCATTCCAACCAATTGGCGGCGTAAGTGCTATTTTATCTCCAATCACAATTTTTAGCTCCTTGCTTGCCTCACCAAATTCATTTTTAGCTTTTAGTGTAGTTAAATAATTACCACTTTCCTTTACACTCCCGGTAATTATTCCTGTTTTTAAATCTATGCTAAGTCCTTTGGGAAGATTATCTGCAGAAAATTGTATCGGGCGGATTCCTGTTGTTGCAACCGTAAATAGAAACGGATTGCCTGGTGTTGCTCCAAAAACCATTGCCGTATTTATTCTTGGACTCGCGTTGGGTTTGGGAGTTAGTATATATCTTTCACTATTATTGGGAAATACTTTTGGAAACTCATCCCCTATCATTTCCAACCTTGCATCTGCCCAGTTTATAAATGTTCCTTTATTCCCAACTCCTCCAATGTCATCGGTAACCAGAAGTCCTAATCGGTTTATTCCTTTCAGGTTTGCATCAACCTTTTGGGGGGGAATCTCCTACTTTCATTTCGCCACTTTCGAATAGCACCTTACCATCTGCAACAACATAAAATTTTACAGGTGAATCTTTCGTTACTGCATCATCCATTCCCACAAAAGCGGAAAACTGCAAGGCATTTCCATCTAATAAAAAGGATATAACATTTGTTGTAATCGAACCGATTCCCCGTTCATACTTAACCCCATTTATACTAATGGTGCTATTCTTATAACTCATTTTTGTTTTAACCGGCCGGATTCCATAGTTATATTCTTCCATGGAAAGATCGTCGAGCCAAACTGTTGTAGTTTTCTCCGAGCATGACCAAATGATTAAACAGCACGTTAGAAATAGTAATAGTTTTGATTTGATCATTCAGTTTATTTTAAAAGTACTTTCATTTAATTTCCTTGACATTATAGTAGTTTAATTCTCGTACATTTTAATGGTAACCGGCCCAATTAAACCTGATGATTGCAATGGGGCTTCTTTTCTATAAAATCTTCGCGTCGTAAACGTAAAACGACCGCTGGTTCTAGGCTTTCCTTCCAGAAACCACTCCGGCCATTTACCATCTTTTACGCCATCATCAGGAAGTCTGTCGTCACCAACAAGTCTATTTCCCCAAAGATTGGCGATTTCTATTTCAAGCTTATTCTCTTTCTCTTTAAACACATCTGAAATATTTACTCGCCAGGGCGAAGTCCAAATAACACCAAGATCTTTCCCATTGAGTTTGACTCTTGCCATATTTTTCACCTCTCCCAAATCGAGGTATATTCCTGAGTTATTAGCCAATTCTATAGTGTTCGGCACATCGAATGTTTTTCGATACCTTGCTATGCCAGAATAGAATTTTATACCCTCCTCCGCATGGTTTACCCAATCTATCAGCTTCTCAAAAGTAATTTTATCCGGGCCTCCCCACTTTGGATCAAAAGAAACCTCCCAACTACCTTTCAATTTTTCTATTTCTGTTATTTCAGGAAAATTAGATTTGGGAGCGTCCTGCTTTGCAGTTGCTCTGTCGAATACAATAAAAAAACTCTGCGATTGATCCAACTTTATTGGTATCGACGTTCGTCCGTCTTTTACAGAATAATCTGCAAGTATACGTATCTCACCTGTAACAGGATCCCATAATTCCGGCACCCCGGAAATCATTCTGAAAGTACATATTTCTGCAAGCATTGAATCAGTTCTGTTAGAGATGAAATAGATATCCTTTTCATCGGTTTTACGGTGTATATATCGAATGGAACCGGGTGAAGTAAAATCTTCTTTTACATGAAGTTTTCTTAGCACTTCAGAAGTACTTGTATATGTGGGAAATAATCCGGCTTCATCCGGCCTAGTAAAATCAGCCCCCCAGAATATTCTTCCTTTACCATAGGTAATTTCTGTTTCTTCAGATGGAACATCAAGCATACCCCAGATTTGTTTTGCTAGTTTTGCTACTTTTAAATCACAATTTGGATAATCGACCAGACTTGGTGATTTATGAGGTGGTATGCCAATTACTGTTGCCCCTTTATGGATAAGAAATTCAATTTTTTGTAGCAGTTCCGGTGTCATAGACTCAAAATTTGGGAGCACCAAAACACGGTAAGAAGTTCCTTCCGGAAAAAAAATTCTACCCTCTTTAACATCTGCCTTATCTATTAACGCCAGTGGTGAACACCCATCAAAATTATAGCCTTTTTTATCGGGTAATACATCATCTCCTGCCAGTGCCGAAAGAGGTGGACGAAATACATTAGGCGCACCTTCGGGAGTTAAATACAAAATATCTGCCACTGATTTACCCTGACGCAAAACATGCTGGCATCGCGCAATATACCGATGGTATTCTGATGCCATGGGCCACCAGGTTTGACCGCGATCCCAATGTGCTCCGTGGTGTCCCATAGTCATACCGGGGCGATATTGCTCCCCCATTGACTTATGCACAAAGGTATGGTACATAAATTTATTAATGCCCATACAAAATGCCCAATCTCCTTGATTTTTAACATTTTCAGGGTACAATTTCCACGGGCCCCTTCCGCCGGATGTAAAGGCTTCGGCACCAACAATTGGTCGCCCGTGAACATGTGCAATAGAAGTTGCTTCAATACAACTATATGAAGAATTAAAACCTAAGTCTTTTGCCCAGAATTCGCCCATTGGAATATCTGCGACAGCTCCTAAATCGAGATCCGATGATGGATTCATATCATAGGGTTCTATGGAAAGGGTAAAACCATCTCTTCGTCCCAGCTTTTTTAAATGACCTGCGTGGTTTTTTAAGATAAGTTCCATTGATGTTTGACGAACATCCCAAAGAAATCGCTCGCTTTGTTCAAGACTACCTACAACTTTACCACTATATGTGGGCAGAAATTTGATTGGGTTGTAGCCTCGATTATTTATAAATTCTTCAAGAAAATTATCACTCCAATTTTGTGCTCCCATCTCCCAGCTATCGATATGAATCATTTTCCAACCACCTTTTGAGTCTTCTTTTTGAGGGCCTGTTTTTTTAAGTAGTTCACCAATATACTTTTCATAATGCGCATTTATATGGATTATATCAAACTTATCGGCTTCAAAACCCAAACCAGAGAAGGGAGCAGGGCGTGTAATCGCACCATTGTTCCTTTTGCCAAATCGCATGATTGTCCATTTTCCCTTAGGTACATCCCAAATCAATTCACCATTGGCTTGCAACTTATCTGTAATATCAATTATCTCATTTGCATCAATGGAAGAACCAGGTAATTCAGAAAAATTATTTTGAGAGGTGAGATATGGTTTCACACCTTTATGTGAAGTAAATGGATCACGGTAGTAGAGGGCTTTTTCATCTACGTCCTCGATATTATATGTATTAGTGGGCGTTGGGAATGCTAACACTTTTACATCTTCATAATAATTGCTCCACATCTCTTTTAAAGAAGCTGTTAAATTCTCTTCCCCAAAGTATGGCCTCCTTGGTTTTGGTATTTCCAGTTTTCCTTTGAATAGAAAAGGACCGGTTATTTCTGTTTCCGAGGATACAAGATGACGCATTGACTCTTCAGGTTTTACCCAAGGACCACCACTACCTGCCCACCCCGGACCCGTTCCTAAAGAAAGTTCTATTCCTAAACGCTCAGCTTCCTTAACAGCATGCTTATATAGCTCCTGCCACTCTTCACTAAAAAATTTGACTTGTCCCCGGGGGACATTATCAAATACTTCCAAAAAAAGAACACTACCAATACCTACCTCTTTCATGGATTCAAGGTCTTTGGTCATCTCATCACGCAATAAATTACCATCCATAAAATACCAGTAAACTCCTGGGCGAGCTTCATCTGGTGGATTTTTGAATTCTATTCTTAATTGATCGTTGGATACCTGCTGAGAACAGGACATAAGCCCCATCACAATGATTCCTAACAATGTAAAGCCTATATTTTTTATTTGATTTTGCATCATAATTATTATTGAAAATCACCATCGATCAAAGACCAAGTATCGAAATCACGATCAAGCATCTGTCCATCGTCCGAAATCATCACCCATTTGTCATTCGGAGCATTTACATCGTATGTAAGCTTATGACCCGCAGGGAATTTAAAAGTATGAGCTAATTGCTCAGGATCGCTGTTTTCATTGATAACTGATTTCAGAACCTCTCTGGAATCTAAAACTTCAAACAGAGCCATCAATCCCAGACTGTCTGTTGAATAAACCGCAATATATACACTATCGCTCATGGCATACACCGACCAGTTCTTTTCTTTGCCTACAGGCATGGTATTTGGTGGAATATTTACAGGTCCTGCTGCACAAGCAAAATTTCGATAAACTCCTGTATTATTCCATTTCATAAAATCTGGACCGGGACCTGCCAGATGAAAAGTACCGGACAAAATGGAGGCTGTGTCATTTAGAAAAAGGGTGATGGGGCGAGTAACAATATTAGACATCTTGCCTCGATTCACTCCTCCTGCTGACAGCAAAAAATGTTTACCCGCCGAATAAATTTCAGGACAAGCTTCTGATCCGTGTCCTATTTTCACAAAATATCCTTCGCCCTTATTGAATATCAATTCAACAACTTCATCGGCCGGTCGATACGGCATACAAGCCCCCATGGCTGCGTGAACTTCGGCATGACTAATGTCGGTATTAAAATTCTCAACATCGGAATAACTCAACCATGCTTTCATAAAAGCTGAATGATAATCTGTCGTGAGCTCCTGAATTACTGCTTTGGAATAACGTCGTCGCATAGGCGGGTAATGCTTCAAGCGGTAACTTCCCAAAGCATAACACCAATTCATATAATCCAATACATTTCGGGCTTCCTTGCTTAATTTTTCTGAGGCAAAAGCTTCAATATTTAGTAAGGCTGTTATGGTATATCCTGAGTATGGTAAGGAATTAAATTCATCCAGACCGGCAGTTTTCATCTCTTCCATAAAAAGCAACAGCTTGTATTCCATCCCATTTATCAGGTTATTATACTTATCCTCCATATTTCCCTGCTCCCGAAGCCATTGGTTTTTCAGATACCTAGAGCCTTCAGTCATTAACATATGATTTTCTGTATCGACAACAAGTCCAAGAGTACGGGGAACGGTATAACTAAAATTAATTCCCTCTTCCATAAGAAGCACATTAAACAAATACTCCTTTGCTTCAGGGTAAAGCAAATCAGGTTGGTCTTTGAACAGACCATAGATAGGGGTCAGAACAGCCAAGGTAAAATCATAGTTCCCTTTTTTGTTTAGCGCCCACGATGAGCCACTATTTCCCCAAACTGCCAATTGCATAAGCATTTTATTCACTTCAGGAATATCTTCCTTCAGCAAAAGTTTGGCAAGCAGTATTCTCGGGACACTGTTTCTTAGGTGCAAACCATTTTTAGGCAAAGGTTTATCTGCACATATACGGTAAGCATTCACAGCAAAAGCGGACTCACTTTTCCACTTCAAAGTCCTTGTGTCTGGAATTTCGATTGTTCCTTGCTCCATTGGCGCTGAGCGATATTTTAACTCACCAAAAAGTATAGAGGCCAGCTGTTTGTTGTTGAACAAATACAACAAAAGTAAAATGCTACCAACAATCAATGTCCATTTACGTGTCTTTGCCATCAAGTATTACTTCTATTTGATTTTGAACTCAACTGATTCCTTTTCATATGGAATAATCCGAACCGGCCCCAACAATCCTGACTCCAGTTTATCCGGCTCACGAAGTAGCGTACCATCGTGCCACCAGCGCGATTTTTCGTCATGTAAATTGTCATCAGGAATATTCCAGCTTGCTTTATTTGATAATAGGTTTGCTGTTATGATGGTAATATCATTCCTTCCTTCCTTCAAATATTTGGTCACATCTGCTTTAAATGGTCCCCATGGAAAATACTTAACTAACTCTCCGTTTACCCAAATTTCTGCGAAGAATGCTACTTCACCTAGATCTAATTCCAGCTTGATATTTTTGTTGATGTAATTAGCAGGAACATTTACTTTTTTCTTATAGATTCCGCGACCTGAAAACCACCAAAGTCCATAATCTGTCCACAAAGCTAAATCTAATGGAGTAGAGCCACATTTGAATTTCAAAGGTTCTAAAAGACCTTCATTAATATCTTTTATATTGATAGAGAGCTGGATTGTATTTTTTCCCTCTTTCAAATAAGGTTCAATATTCAATTGTCCTTTTTTAATTGAGTTTTCAACTTTTTCACCATTAATAAAGAAAATATAGTCTCCCTTTATTTCCAGGTTTGAGATTGATTTTGCTCCCGGAGGAATCATTCCGGTAAACCAAAGTTGAAGTGGATACTTCACATTGTTATCCGGTTTTTGAATATTCCCCCATTTCCCTAATGGTGGAGAAGTAACTACCATCGCCGGGGAAAAAGAATATTTATCGATTGATGCCTCCCAGCGTTCATCTGTTTTAATAATTTGTTTTTCGCCTGCTTCCGTAACAATTTCAAATTGCGCAAGCACTCCTTCGCTGTTTGTTGCATGAACTTTCAGAACATTTTCACCATTTTTCAGATAGTTTGTCAAATCAAAGGTTTCCACAGTTTTCCAATCATCATTTGAGCCCACTTTTTTATCATTGACAAATAATTCATACTGCTTGTCGGCAGCAATATACATTGTAGCACTTTTTATTTCAGCATTCAACTTAAAGGTTTTTTTGAACCATACTTCCGCTTGTTTTAACTTTTTAGAGCTATCAAAATAAGCAATCCACGACGCATCCCAGCTATTCAAATGTCGCTCGGTTGCTTTCAAGTCTGTGTATTCCTCTTTTACTTTTATCCTTTTCCATCTTGCCGCATTTAACTGATTTGGGTTTTCTACCACTTGCGCTGTCCATTGAAATTGCATGACCGGAAGTTCAATTTCAGTTTCTGAAATTTCATCTGTCCATTTGTAATCTAAATCGTGTTGCGACAATTGAAAGTCCCATTTTCCATCAAAAACAATCTCGCTTTTTAATTTTTCTGACGACCAGGATTTTATTTGCTTGGTTCCGTTCACGTCAATAGCAATTGAATGATTTCTTGATTTTGCCCAACCTTCAACGTTGAGTTCATCATTGGTATTTTGAATGCTGGTAATATCCAAATTGGTTTTTGTTACTAAAGCAGACTTCGATAGTTCTGAATTATCACCGGGTTGAAGCACAACAAAAGTAGCTGCCAATGGCGCAAGCTTAAAAGTCAATTCTGTTTTCCCATTTGCCCATCTGAAGTTATGCACTTTTTGAACTCTTCCATCTTCAGGGTTCCAAAGTTCTGGAACTCCGGTTCCTTCAAAAGCCACTTTATATTCTCCGTTAGATTTTGTTTCGTTCACCAACAGATAAAAATCTGTTTTGTCAACACGTCGATGGTTGAATTTTAATCCGGTTTCGGTACTGGATTCCACTTCAATATCTTGCCCAACATATTTATTTAATATGGAAGATGTTTCCCATAGGTACTGAGTAAATATTGCTTTTCCACCCGATTCGTATTCATGAACAGTGTAGTTGTGTTTTTTATCAACATCCATGTTATACATGCGGGTATAAACTTTTTTGGGATCCATCTGAAAAAGTTCATTTATCGCTGAATGTGCTCTGTTATTCTCATCTTCTCCTTCGGGTGAATAAGAAGGAAGACCACCAACGGCCAAAACAAGTCCACCTTTTTCGGCAAACTCTTTTATCTTTTCAGCCGACTCTGCATTTATCGCTTTTAAATCAGGTAGAATGATCACCTCAAAAGTTTCATTTTCAATTTGCAATCCTTCAGATGTTGCATTTGATTTTGCAAGAGAAGTAGGATCAATGACATCATAATCATAATAATTTTTCAATAATAAACCTTGCAACTCATCATACACTTTGTCTTTATATTTAAGTGTGTGCCCATCTGCCCATTTCGATGTTAAGGGGTACAAAATGGCAACTTTGCATACATGGTCTCCCTGCGAAATCATATATGAAATGCGTTTACTGTAATCTGCCAGCGGTTTAAAATATTTCCAGTAAGGATTGCGGTAAAACCAACTGGCCGGATAATCGGTTTTGGAAACCGGTGTTTCAAAATCGTAATGAAAAAGGTGTGGAACAAACATATTTACTCCGTAAGCGCCAAACATGGCAAATCCGTAACGATAATCTTCCAGCGGAATTACATAACCGCCGCCACCCATGGTTTCCACCATCGAACGTTCTCTTCCGTACAAATGAGCAATGGAACTAATCTGTTTAGGTTTTATCCAGTTTACAACACGCGGATATCCATAACGAAAATATTCATTGTCGGCCCCCGGAACCTGCAACTGCCCCATGGTTTTGAAATAATCTCCCTGCCCGTGATAACTTTTATAGTCCTCTTCAGTATGACCAGTCACCCAGATTCCATGTTCCTCACACCAGTCATGATAAGTTTTAAACCATGCATTATGGTATAGTTGAGCAAAAACATCGTAGTAATCGTTGTTAATTTCTCTTGCCTCATTTCCATTATTGTAAATAAGCAATGGCAATTTTGTTCTTAAATCATATCCTTTTATTTGCTGAAATTTTTCAAGGAAGTCATCCGTCCAAACCATGCTGTTTTTATCGCGCGTTGTGGCACGAATTTCATCGAAAAATATGCCGGGAATCACAGATCCAAAATGTTCTCCATATCTTTTATAATATTCCTCGTGAGTAACTTCAATAAAAGCTTCAACTGCTTTTTTATCCAGATAGTCGATTTGTTCTCCGGTATGATTTTTTTGTACAAACGATGTGTATACCCACTCTCCTTCTGGCACATTCCAGATTTGTCCATTTAACTCGGTAATCTCGGTAATCGAATTTGCATCGATGGCTCCTTCTTTCTGTAGTTTGGCGATAAATATTCCAACTACATCTTCAGGCTCGTTAATCTTCAAAGTATTTGGACCATGTACCTCCATCTTTTTATACTCCAGTCCTTTTTTAGCGTTCTCCCTCCGGCACTTCCGCTGGGCCATTTGTCTTCATCGTATAAATAGGCATTGAAATTGTTTTTTACACCAAAATCAACGATAACATCCACTGCATTCCACCAACCTTCAGAAAAGTAAGGCGTACCACCTCTGTTAATTCCAGCCCGGGCGTGCATAAAAGCACCGTCAATTCCCTTCTCTTTCATTTGGTTCAACTGAAAGAGTAATTTATCCTTTTCCAAGGTTCCGTTCCACGACCAGAAAGGGAGCATGGAATATTTGGTAGGTGGATTTATGAAACCTTTTTTTAATTCATCCGACTGAGAAAAGGCCAGATTTGAAATAAAAACAGATAAGAATAATTGTAAAAGAAGTATTCTATTCAATTTCATATTTTCGATGCTAATTAGATTTATTAAGTTGGTTTATTAATCGATCAACACGCTCAATTGTTGGAGGTGGCGTATGAATTCGAAAATTTTCAGGATTGTAAAAGTTTTCCCACTTTTCCCAGCCCGATCCCTGAGATAACTTTTCTCGTAATACGATTAAGCTGTTTCTCATCTCCTCGCTTTTTTGTTTAACCAGTGCTGGATTATTTGCTTGATTACGCAAGCTATTGTTTAGTACAATTGTAGATTTCAGTAATTTTAAATTTAAATGAAAGATTTCTGCTGGATAAGAAACCTGATCTACAAATGACATTTTTTTACCGGACTCGATATCAGGTAATATTTCATAAACGATCTTCAATGCTTTTTCGGAGGCCTTAATTGACTCCCTAACCTCATCCAAAGATTCTGGCTGAAAGTTTCTCTTTTCCATTTTTTTCAGCAAATTATCCGTTGCTTTCATCGTATTACGAAATCCTCCAATGGGAAAATTTGCTTCGTAGGTAAGTTTTAAAATCTCAACC
>Ga0307988_1002000_pt1 | contig 10633 bp, 5 predicted proteins | sample EllFjometagen183_FD_203166 | JGI IMG/M metagenome (GOLD analysis project Ga0307988, IMG submission 203166) | Marine microbial communities from Ellis Fjord, Antarctic Ocean - #183 | ecosystem: Environmental > Aquatic > Marine > Unclassified | place: Southern Ocean | collected 2014-10-08 | reverse complement strand
TCATCTTCAAAAGATGTCATATTAATACGTGCAAATGCAAAATCAGGAGAAACAGAAATGCTGCTTATAGAAACAAATCTGCTTAACCCAGGATTCTTAATATCCCCACGGGATATTATAATACTAATAGCCTCTAAAAGTTGAGATTCCAATCTTTGTTGTGTAAATCCACCCATCTTAAGTTAGTTTTTTAGCTATTTCAATAATTTGAAATACTTCCAGGATGTCTCCAACCTTTATATCCTGATAATTATCAACCCCTAAACCACACTCGTAACCTTCAAGAACTTCCTTAGCATCATCCTTAAATCTTCTCAAAGATGAAACTTTTCCTGTATACTGTTCAATGCTATCACGAATAATATGCACAGTTGCATTCCTGACTACTTTGCCGCTTAGTACATAACAACCAGCAACCAATCCGATTTTCGGCACTTTGAATACATCCCGAACTTCAACTTTTCCGATAATCTCTTCTTTAATGTCAGGAGAAAGTAATCCTTCCATAGCAAGTTTCATATCATCTACTGCATCATAAATAATATTATACTTTCGAACATCAATTTTTTCTCTATCTCCAAGCAGTTTAGCCTTGGGTGTAGGGCGTACATTAAAACCAATTACTATTGCATTAGATGCTGAAGCAAGGTTTATATCATCTTCAATAATAGCACCTGCAGAAGCTCTTATAGCAGTTAAACGAACTTCAGGAGTAGATAATTTTTCCAGTGATGACTGCAAAGCCTCAACAGATCCATGCACATCACCTTTAATTATAACTTTCAGTTCCTGGATTTCTCCTTCCTGAATAGAATCAAACAAGTTATCAAGAGTAACTTTTTTCACATTGCTAGCTACACCTTGTCTTTCAAGTTCCTGTCTTTTTGCTCCAATCTGACGAGCCTGTTTTTCGTTTTCAGTTACCTGAAAAGGAGCACCTGCATTTGGTATTCCAGTGAATCCCAGTATTTCTACAGGTGTCGATGGAGTTGCAGAATCTAGTTTTTCGCCATTATCAGTAAACATTGCACGAACTTTACCAGAGTAAACACCAGCAATGAAAGAGTCTCCGACTTTAAGGGTTCCCTTCTGAATGATAACTGTTGAAACAATCCCTCTTCCATGATCGACTTTTGACTCTATAATTTTACCTTCGGCTCTGCATGCGTAATTTGCATCAAGTTCAAGCATTTCAGCCTGTAATAGAATCATATCTAATAAATCATCGATGCCTTCACGTTTTAGTGCAGAAATTTCACAATATAGAGTGGATCCACCCCAATCTTCAGGTAATAAGTCATATTCTGATAGTTGCTGTTTAACTCTTTCTGGATTTGCCTCAGGTAAATCTATCTTATTAATAGCAACTATTATAGGCACTCCAGCTTCTTTTGCATGATCAATTGCTTCTTTGGTCTGCGGCATAACACCATCATTGGCAGCTACTACTAATATAACAATATCAGTTACCTGAGCACCACGTGCACGCATAAGAGTAAAAGCTGAGTGACCCGGTGTATCAAGGAAAACTATATCATTTTTTGCAACTTGTACCTTATATGCACCTATATGCTGTGTGATTCCACCAAATTCTCCAGCAACTACATTAGTTTCCCTGATTGCATCAAGAAGTTTTGTTTTACCATGGTCTACATGGCCCATAACAGTTACAATCGGCGGTCTGTGTTTTAGTACAGCATCCGGATCCTCTTCTGTCTTAATTAATGTTTCTTCATATAATGAAACAACATTAACTTTACAACCATATTCTTCTGCAAGTATTTGAGCTGTTTCAGCATCTATTTGCTGATTAATGGTAACCATCATTCCCATACCCATAAGTTTACTTATGAGTTCTGAAGCTTTTAAATTCATTTTTTTTGCAAGTTCAGAAACAGTAATAACTTCCATCATATCAATTTTCTTAGGTATTGGGTTGGTTGTATTAATAGTTTTTTTCTTAATCTGAAAATTTCTCTCTAATACACCTTCTCTTTTCTTCTGAAAATCTCTTTGACGCTTGTTTTTTGGTTTAAAAACCTTTTTTACTGTTTTCTGATTTTCCTGCGGAACAGGTGGCTTATCAGATCCACCGGGTCTGCTTTTATTAAAACGGCCGGGACCGCCAGCTCCGGGACCACCCTGAGGCCTTCCCTGATTATAAGGAGGTCTACTGCCTCCGGGACCACCCTGAGGTCTTCCCTGATTATATGGCGGTCTGCTGCCTCCGGGACCACCTTGAGGCCGTCCTTGATATGGAGGTCTGTCGGAACCACCTTGAGGTCGTCCCTGATATGGAGGTCTATCAGAACCACCTTGAGGTCGTCCCTGATATGGAGGTCTGTCAGAACCACCTTGAGGTCGTCCCTGATATGGAGGTCTGTCAGAACCACCCTGAGGTCGTCCCTGATATGGAGGTCTGTCAGAACCACCTTGAGGTCGTCCCTGATTATATGGAGGTCTACTACCTACGGGTCCACCTTGAGGAGGACGATTACGTTGATCTCTTGAATCACCAGGTCTATCGTTAGAAACTGGTCTTCCATGTAATGTTCCTACCCGTGTACCTGCAGGACGAGGTCGATCTGATCGATAATCATTTGACCGTGTCTTAGAAGAAGAGGGGCGACGTGATGTAGTATCTTGGGACTGAGGTCTTGAAGGGGTTCTTCCCGGTGATACAGCCTCTTCTTTTCGTGGAGGTAGTTCTGATTTAGCTTTTTGTTCTTTTTTAACTTCCAGTACTTTATCAGGCTTTACAGCACTAACTGTATGCTCTGTTTTTGATTCAGCAGCTACCTTTTTGGGAGTTTGTGTCTGAATATTTTCTGTAATGGGAGTTTCCCTTTGGACAGATTCCGGCTTAAATGATGTTGGTCTTTTAACAACAACTTTTTTCTTTTTAACGACTACTACGCGCTTTTTTTCTACTGGTTTGTCTTCACTAGCAGGTTTTGCGATATTCGTTACGGGTTCCGGAGATTTCTTGCTATGCTTAATTAATGTTGCTTTTGGTTTTTCAACCTTGTTTTCTTCAGCCATTTTCCTTCCTGATCTTATTCTTCCTCAACACTTTCTTCTTCAAAACTTAACCCAACACCACAGTTTGGGCAAGATATCATGTCATCAGTTAAAGCATGTCCACATTCAGGACATTCAAAAGTTTCTTCATATTCCTCTTCAGTTACTTCTGCTGCTGCTTCTTCTTCAACTATATCAACATATTCGTTAATAACTTCATTTATAGTTTTTATATCACTTTCTGACAAACCTTTCAGCGCTGAAAGGTCAGAATCAGACATATTTATATAATCCTCAATTCTAACAATTTCATTTTCTTCAAGAATGCCAACAATTCTCTCATCAACTCCCGGAATATCATCAATATTTATAATCTCATCTTCAGGCTCATCTGAGAATAGGGAATCAAGACCGCGTCTTGATTCCTGAGCAATATCCATTTCAAGAAACTGTTCTTCAGTTTTTACATCAATATTCCAGTCAGCCAATCTATTTGCCAATCGAACATTCAATCCTTGTTTTCCAATAGCTAAAGAGAGTTGGTTTTCAGAAACTACTGCTAAAGCAGAGCGTTTTGCTTCATCTAAAATATAGACCTGACGCACCTCTGCAGGAGAGAGCGCATTCTTAATGAATAATGTTGGGTCTGTTTCATATTTCAGAACATCAATTTTCTCACCTTCAAGTTCGCGTACAATAGTTTGTATTCTGATACCTTTAAGACCGACACATGCTCCAACAGGATCAATATCATCTCTATTTGAATAAACTGCTAATTTAGTACGATATCCAGGTTCTCTTACGATTTTATAGATTTCAATTGAATTGTCATAAAGTTCTGGCACTTCAAGATCGAACAGTTTTTTAACAAAGTCAGTATGGGTTCTTGAAAGCATTATCCGCAAACCTGAGGGGCTCTTTTCAACACTGTAAATCATAGTTTTAACCCTATCATTTCTTCGGTAAATTTCACGTGGAGACTGAAATCTTTTTGGTAATATACCTTCAGTTTTTCCAAGATCAATGAATATATCACCATTTTTATCACGCTGATAATATCCGATGACCATTTCACCCTCTTTACCTTTAAATTCTGAATATAGAGTATCTTTCTGAATTTCTCGTAAAGTTTGTTTAGCTTTCTGTTTTGCGCTTTGTACCGCAATTCTATCAAAACTTTTTGGGTCGATCTCGATAAGTAATTCATCACCAACTTCACACTCATCATTTAGAAGCAAAGCTTCGTCAAGTGAAAGTTCCAGCACTTCATCTTCAATCTCTTTTACAATGATTTTACGGGAGTAAAGGGTTACTTCATCCCCATCATTATCAAATTTGACAACCGCATTTTCAGACGTACCATATCTTCTTTTATAAGCAGCAAGAAGAAAATCTTCAATGGTCTGTAAAATTAATTCTTCTGAAACCCCGCGGTCAATAACAAGGCTTTTAATTACAGCACTTAACCCTGTAGCCATTATCTCTTCTCCTCCCAAACAACTTCCAATTTAGCTTTCTTAATAAATATATAAGGTATTTCAATAAATTTACTCTCACTAGAAACCGATTGATCTAATATCAGTATTTCCTCATCAAGTTTGTTACTTGAAATTTTACCTGAAAGCCAATCAGAAATTCTGTCATCATAAATTTTTATATTTTCACCGACAAACAACTCAAACTCATAAAAGTCTTTTAAATTTCGTTGTAATCCCGGAGTAGAAACTTCTATTTGTAAATTTTTATTATTTACCAAAAGCTCAAGCCGCGGTTCAAGTAATTTATGGACCTTAGTACAGTCTTCAATAGTTGTTATACGATCTATCGCTTTAATTATTACCCTTATCTGTATTGAATTTTGTTGTTCGCTTTCACTTATATCAACAAGAATCAATCCAATTTTATGAACCAAAGGGGCTGTCTCGATAAATAATGTATTTTCTCTAATTATATTTTTCAACATCACACCATAAAAAAAGAGTCGAATTACTCGACTCCTCAAAAATTATCTTTATTGGAATATAAAGTATTTATACCAGTAATAGCATAATAAGTCAATCCATTGCTAATGTTATTGCGTGAATAGGAACATCCAGCACATTTAAAATTACAGCTGCTGCTGATTCAATAGTTGCTCCTGTTGTGAGAATATCATCTATGAGAAAAATCTGGAATTGATCTAGATGGGGCAAATCATTAATAATTTTTTCTAACATATTTTCATCGATGGTAAATTTGTTTTTAGCCTGTATTATTCTTTGTGACTTATCAAGAGTTTTTTGCTGTTTATGTTTTTTGTTCTGTTTAAGAAGTTCATAGACAGAAATTCGTTCATGTTTAATCCTATAAACAATTTCTAAAACCTGATCCCATCCCCTTTTTTTGATATTTTTTATATTTCCTGGTATTGGTATAAGTATAATATGATGATTAAATTTTTCTAATGCTTTTTGAATGTAATGAGAAAATATGTCGCTTAATTGAATTATATTTCTAAATTTGTAATAGGATATCAGCTCCTTAATAATACCAGAATATAAAAAGCATGTTTGTTTTTGATCAATTGCAGTTATTATTTCATCTTTGCAATTAACACAACTATTTTCTGTTAAAATAGGTAAAGAGCAAGTGGGACAGCTTTTTTTGAAATTTTTATTAAAAAAATGCTGTTCAAGTAGTTTCTGGCATTTAATGCACAAAAAAAACTTACTGTTTTTTTCTAAATGAAAACTTTCAGAACAAAGAATACAAGTGTGGTTAGATTCCATACAATATATAACTTAATTATTCAGGGTTTTCATTCAAATAATTTTTTAAATCATATAAAAATGTTAAAGCATCTCTTGGTGTTATTTCATCAATATTTACAGTCGCTAGCTTACGCACGATTTCATCATATTTTATACGCTTGTTTTCTTCATAATCATATTCATATGCAGGTTCATCAACAAAAAGATTTTCTAGATCCTTTTGCATACTCGCTGCATCCTGAATTTCATGTTTTGCATGTATTTTTTGATAAGTTTCAGCAGATTTTAATACACTCAAAGGTAAACCAGCTAGTTTGGCAGCATGCAACCCATACGAGGAAGATGTATTACCTTTTCGTATCTTGTTCAGAAAGACTATTTTTCCATCTGTTTCAAGAACTTCAAGGAATAAATGTTGAGAGTCCCTATCTTTGAAACTAGTAAGCTCATGATAATGAGTTGCAAAAAGAGTCTCTGCAGAAATAGAGATGAGTTTTTTCATAACTGCAAATGCTATTGAAACCCCATCCTGAGTGCTTGTGCCCCTTCCTACTTCATCCATAATTATCAGACTGCTTTTTGTAGCGTTTCTCAAAATATACGCGGTTTCCATCATTTCAACTAAAAATGTTGATTCTCCTCGCGCAAGATTATCAGTAGCGCCGACTCTGCAGAAAATTTTATCATGAATTTCCATAACAGCACTATCCGCAGGAACATAGGATCCTATATGTGCTAATAAAACAATAAGTGCTGTTTGCCTAAGGAATGTTGATTTCCCGGCCATATTTGGACCGGTAATCAGTACAAATTTTCCAGTGGAAGTTGAACACTCAAGAGAGTTTGATACAAATTCTCCTGGAGGTAAATTTAATTCAACTACCGGATGTCTTCCATTTATTATCTGTAAGGATGATTTTGCTGAAATAATTGGTTTGCTATATCCATTTTTCACAGCTGAAAAGGCCATAGACTGATAGCAATCTATTTTCGAAAGACAATTACTTAACTTGAGCAGATAATTGATTTTACCCATACAAACAGAAAGAATTTCCTGATAAATTGAGCGTTCAAGAAGTTCAGCTTCCTGATATGATGATTGTATTTTTCTTTCAAGTTGAGTAAGTTCATCAGTTGTATAACGCTCACCATTAACCAGTGTTTGTTTTCTAAGAAAAAAATCCGGTACTTTATTGGTATATAGTTTTGAAACTTCAATATAGTAACCAATAATTTTATTATATTTAATTTTAAATTTTGGGAGAGATGTCTCCTGTATCAGTTTCTCAGAATAACTATCCAGATAAGATATAGCATGTGTTTTCATGTTTCGTAGATTATCCAATTCCGGATTATAACCATCTCTCACTACTTTTCCCTCTGAAAAGGGTCCGTTAGCATCCATATTGATACATTGTTCAATATATAATTGAAGTTCAAAAAGTTCTTTAAGATTATCTTCACTAACTATATTTACTATATACTGTCTCAATTTATCAGATAGAGATATTACTTCTGCAGCGTGCTTTATGGTAGATCCAATAGAAAGAAGATCTTTTGGTGAAGCTTTTTGCAGTGACAGTCGGGCACATAACCGTTCAACATCAAGAATTGAACTTAATTCCGTTCTGATTTTATTTTGCAGTATCTGGTTATGGTAAAATAAATCAATATAACGATGTCTTTCTTCAATTACTACAATAGAATTAAGAGGTGATAATATCCATTTTCTTAGTAGTCTGGTTCCTGAAGCGGTTTTTGTATTTTTAATTGAAGAAAAAAGAGTATATTTTTCGGTGTTATCATGCATATTACGCACTAATTCAAGATTTTTTTGGGATGATTCATCTACTATAAGGCTATCATATTCATTTTCAATTTTAATATTATTCACATGAATTAATGATTTTTTTGAAGTATGCGATAAGTATGTATACAGTACTCCAGTAGATTTTAGTAAATGATCATTTTTATCGAATCCAAAATGTTGGAGAGAAACTGTTTTAAAATGTTTTTTTAATAAGTCTTCAGATTGAGAAATGTCAAAATGCCAATCAGGATACCTCGTTATCATAGTCCATTCATGCTCAACAGCTCTCCTGAACTGTTCATCTTCAAAATATACCGATTCCTGAATTAGTATCTCAACGGGTTGTAACTTGGCTATATATCGTCTGAGACTTTCATAGTTTGTTTCCTTATTAACTAAAGTAACTACGAATTCCCCAGTAGATATATCCGCATAAGATAGAGAGATTTGTTTACCAAAAACAGCTGCAGATAAAATATAGTTATTTATACCAGAAATGAGAAAATCATCATCTACGACAGTTCCTGGAGTAACAATTTGTACAACTTCTCTTTCTGCCAATCCCTTGCCATTCTCAGGTAATTTTGTCTGTTCACAAATAGCTATTTTTTTACCAGCATCAAGAAGTCTTCTAATATAGTTTTTTGCAGCATGATGCGGGATTCCGCACATAGGAATTCCATGTCTTGCAGTTAAAGTGAGATTAAGTATTTGTGATGCTTCTTTGGCGTCATCAAGAAACATTTCATAAAAATCGCCAAGTCTGAAGAAAACTATCTCTTCAGGATACTGATTTTTAATGTTTTGATATTGACGCATCATTGGAGTTTCACTCATAAAAACTCCAAACTCCTAGTAAATACTTGTAGTAATAGCTAATACTAGTTTAAAGCCTGATTCAGCATTATCGGGGTTTGCTAATATATCACCAGGTTCCCATTTAACTATTCCATCTTCATTTACAGAAAAGTTTTTGGTAAGATAGAGACCCAATGGAAATCCCGGGATTGCCAATCGAATACCCAAACCTGTTCCAAAATAGAAATCACTAATTCCTAAGTTATTGACATCAGCTAAATCTGATTTATATCCTGTAGCACTTACATATGCTTCAGCCCAAATAACCTTTTCTGATATAGGCATACTAAATTCAAATGTATTATCCCAAAGGAATTCAAGATTATAAAGCGGGCTTCTCCCTCTCGCGACATTCATTCCGTCAATATAGAGTTTTTCTGCTTGTGTTGCACCAAGGCCCCACCCCCAGGTTCCGTTATTGCTGTAGAACTGGGGAAATATTGTAGAAACAGTAGTTTTAGCAGATATTACCCCTTTTATAGCTTCTGCTTCATCTCTTGGAATTTCAAATATTGTTGCGTAACCAGATAACGAGGTATTTGATTTGATATAATTAGATGTTCCGCCTATAACTCCACCAGCATAACTTAATATTTCCTGAAAGAGAAAACCCGTTGTAGTATTTTCTATTAAGTCACGGCCGTCCCAGGAAAAATTCAATCCAATTTTATTTGTAAATTTCCAGGCATTTAAGTTATTTCTGATTATTGGATTATAAGGTCGATACAAAGTGTTATCATAGTCGATATATGAAAGTGCAACATTTGTACTGCCGCCAAGAGTTAAACGACCAAGGCCGGTATGAAATGTATATCCAGAAGAGAGCCCAAGAGTAAATTTATATTGATCATAACTCATAAAAGTACTTTCTGGAACTGAAATACCGGCAGCCAATGCTGCTTGATAATCGTCGTAACTGTTAAAGGGGTCCGGTGCAGCTATTCCATCCATATAGTCATCTTCATTAAATATATATCCTGCATAATCCTGAAGAATGTTTGACTGAAGATAATGTCCTGCAGCAAGAGAAATCCCCCCGCTCCAACGTTGATTCATAAGCCAGGTTTCCTGAAATGAAAAATCTAATGTTTGAGATGATGGAGAAACGTTTAATCCAATAGAAAAATCCTGTCCATTTCCCATAAAGTTTTTATCTGTCCAGGAAAAAAATCCAGAAACAGGAAATTCATCAGTGCCTCCGAATGTTGCACCAAATTCCAAATCAACTTTATTTGATTCAACTATGGTTATTTCTATAACTACAGCATCTTCGTCACTCCCATAAAGTATTTCATAAGAGACATCATCAATTATTCCCGTATTATACATGTTTCTCATACTGCTGAATAATTTATCAATACTAAATATATCACCAGGGTTAATATCAAGTTCACGATAGAGTACAAAATCATTAGTTTTATCAAAGCCTTTAATCACTATATCTTCAACGCTGGATTGAATCCCTTCACTAATTGTCATGGTATAAGATACAAAACGTTCGACTTCATTTTTTGTCTCTTTTGTATCAATTTTACTCGCAACATATCCATCATTCCAATAAAGTTTTGCTATATCTGAAATATTCTGTTGTATTTTTACTATATTTAAGGGCTTTCCCACTTCATGTGTTATAACATCCTGAATATCTTCTTCTTCTAAAATGGTATTTCCTATGATCTCAATACCACCAAATTTCCACTCATCACCCTCTTCAATAATAAATTTAATTTCAAGCATATTCTTAGAAGGGTCGGTTTGATCAGTTTCTGAAATACTCACATTGGTAATAACAGCATTTATAAAACCTCTTTCATTATAATAGGTAAGAATTGCCTGTTTATCTTCCTCAATACTGTTTTCTAAATAATTACCCTGATTAAATAAAGATTGCTGTCTGGAAACAATTATTTTTTTGAGTGTATTTTCTGAAAAATACTCATTTCCTTCAAATAAAATAGTAGATATTTTTGATTGAAGACCTTCGTTAATTGTTATGGTGAGCTCTATAGTATTAGCCTCTGTATCTGTAACCATATCACTGATAATTTCTACAGAAGTATACCCTTTCGATAAATACAACTCTCTAATAGCTGCTTCGGAATCTTTTATTTTTGCACTCGTCGCAAAACTCTCAACTCCTAGAGTAAGTATTTCCTCTATGTCTTTTAGTCTTACGGTCTTATTACCAATAATT
>Ga0307988_1001999_pt1 | contig 10634 bp, 10 predicted proteins | sample EllFjometagen183_FD_203166 | JGI IMG/M metagenome (GOLD analysis project Ga0307988, IMG submission 203166) | Marine microbial communities from Ellis Fjord, Antarctic Ocean - #183 | ecosystem: Environmental > Aquatic > Marine > Unclassified | place: Southern Ocean | collected 2014-10-08 | reverse complement strand
TGCAATTGAATCGTATTTTTCGTCCAGCATTCTATCTTGTTTTCATACTCTTTATTTCAAGTTGTGGTGGCCATACAACCAGGGTTATAGAAACGCCAGAGACCAGAGAACTAGCAGGTTGGCAGAAGCCATATGAAGTTGATGGCCAACGCTACCAACCTTTGCGTGATCATCAGGGATTCCAGCAGCGTGGGATTGCTAGTTGGTATGGGCGTAAATTTCATGGACGTAAGACCAGCAATGGTGAAGTTTACGACATGTATGGGATGAGCGCTGCACATAAAACTTTGCCGATGGGGGTTTATGTCAAAGTGACCCATTTAGGGAATGGTCGTCATATCGTTGTGCGGGTTAACGATCGAGGCCCCTTCGTGGCTGGGCGCGTTATTGATCTTTCCTATGGGGCAGCTAAGCAGTTGGGTATTGTCGAATCAGGCACGGCAAAGGTTGAGGTGCAAGCCCTCGGTTATCGGTCGACAGATAAGAATCGCCCTGCGTCTTTCAGCACTCAGAATAACTATGATTCCGGCAGCTTTGCTGTCCAGGTAGCTGCATTTTCATCGTCTTCTAACGCGCAACGGTTGGTAGAAAAAATGAGTCGCCAATATGGTAAAGCTATTGTTTCGCCAGGGCTTAGAGACGGTCAGCGAATGTATCGTGTCCGGGTTGGGCATTTCAAGTCTTTGGATCAAGCAGAAACAGCGGCTAGAGATTTAGTGTCGGAGGGGTTATCTGGCAGTTATGTTGTCGCTTTTGATTGATGTAGGCTCTGTTAAGAAAGTCTTGCAACATTGAACGATATTTTATCCTTATTGGCATAAATTTATTTTGGAAAATTGATCTAGGGGGTTGATTTAGCTCTTTACCCATGCTAACTTGCCGTCGTATCAGATCCAGTTTGTGTAGATTATTTCACTGTATAAGTCAGATAAGAACCGCACAGACCAATAGGGCTGAGTGGTTTTTTTATGACATGCAGGCGCTGGTCTGCGTCACGTAACTCCCGTAGGGGACCTAGTAAGGAGAAAGTAAAATGGCAGAAGGAACAGTTAAATGGTTTAATGATTCTAAGGGTTTTGGTTTTATCGAGCAGGATAACGGCCCAGATGTTTTCGCACACTTTTCAGCAATCACTGGAGACGGTTTCAAGTCTTTATCTGAAGGTGCACGCGTTAGCTTTGATGTTGTTGATGGTCAAAAAGGACCTCAAGCGGCCAATATCGTACGGCTCTAAGATATATCAATTGTTTAACGAAAAAGGCTCCATGGGTAACCATGGAGCCTTTTTTTTGTTTCAGGTAGAGATAAAACCGGTCTATAATTGGTTTCTCCAGAAAAATAAACAACAGAAAGATTCTCCGTTAGCAAAACTTCGAAAGGATCAGGTTATGCCATATGTTGAGGTTAATTTAACGACTGGTGCGTCGAAAGAGCAGAAAGCGCAGCTTGTAGAGGGAATTACTGACTTGTTGGTTAATATTCTCGACAAGAACCCATCTTCCACGCAAATTGTTATTAAGGAAATTGAAGCCGATAGCTGGGGCATCTCTGGTCGTTCGGTTAAGACATTACGTGCAGAAGGTAAAACAGCACATATTTCAAAAACATAAATGATAACTCACTTATGTCAGATACGAATGAGAATATAGGAGCCTTCTGTGGGCTCCTATATCATTTTCTACTTTAAAACTTCTGCTAACAGGGCTCTCTTGTTTTCTCATTAAATATTAGCCTGAAACGTAATATTATTTTGGCTGGGCCCGGATATTTACTGTATTGACGCTATCTGGTAACATCGACATAATTGCGATGATCATTTAAATGCTTTACATCTGTAAATTCATATATATAATAAAAGAAATGTCGGCACGTTTTTTATACCAGATCAATCAATAAAGGGGTTAAATATTATGGCGAATTTTGATTACGATATCCTCACTATCGGAATTGGACCTGCGGGAATGGTTGTTTCAGCAATGGGTGCGGCAATGGGTCTGAAGGTCTGCGGCATTGAGAAAAATAAGCTCGGCGGTGAGTGTATGAATGTTGGCTGTATTCCGAGTAAAGCTTTGTTGCGGATGGCAAAAACACGACATGCAGTCACTAAATTTGCTGATTTTGATTTGGAAGAGATGCGCTTGCCAGCTGTTGAAAATCCATTCCCACATATTCAAGAAAAACTTGATTACATTAATAATAAGAAATATGCGGTTAAGTTTGAAAAGGTAGATAAAGTCCTTCGTCAAGGAGCGGCCAGTTTTGTGGATTCCCACACTGTTGCAGTTGGAGACCGAAAAATTACCGCGAAACGGATTTTTATCTGTACTGGAACAAGACCTTCAATGCCACCAATTCCAGGCCTAGACAGTATTGATAATGTTTTGACCAACGAGAATTTATTTAGCCTCGAGTCGATACCGGAAAGTATGCTGATTATCGGTGGTGGTGCTATTGGGTCTGAAATGGCACAAGCTTTCTCGCGCTTAGGTTGTAAAACGACTATCGTACAGATGGATGCTCACTTACTGCCATTTGCTGATCGCTTTGCTGGCGAGGAACTAGAGAAGACATTTAAAAAAGAAGGTATTGAGGTTTACAATAGTCGTTCAATCAGCCAAGTTGAAGCCAAAGATGGTCGAGTTATTTTGACAACTAAGGAAGGTGAAACTCTGGAGGCTGAGAGGCTGTTGATGGCAGCTGGCCGGGTTCCTACCCTTGACGGGTTGAAACTTGAAAATGCTGGAGTCAATTATACCCCTAGGGGAATTCCAGTTAATAATAATTTAGAAACTAATGTTAAGCATATCTATGCCGTCGGTGATTGTAACAGTACTCACCTGTTTTCACATGCTGCGATGCATCAGGGGATGATTGCTTTAATGAATATCATGCGTCCCTGGCCATTTAAAAAAGACTTTAAGAAGTATGTTGTCCCGTGGACCGTTTTTACTGAACCGCAAGTCTCTTCAGTTGGAAAGCAGGAGTCCGAGCTAATTGCGGCTGGGATTAAATATGATGTTATTGAAGCCAAACATGCTGATTATGGTGCTGCAATTGCTGAACAGGTAACAACTGGTTCCGTTAGGGTGCTCGCAAGTAAAATGGGGAAAATTTATGGAGTTTCTATCATAGGTGAAGGCTCTGCTGAAATGATCAATGAGTGGGCTTTAGCTATTCAGAAAAACATCCGGCTTGCTGATATTATGCTGTTACAACATTCATTCCCAAGCATGTCATTCATGAATAAGTCAATTGGTGAAAGTTGGATGATGAATATGTTGAAAAATCCATGGATGAAAAAAATGATGGGGCTTATGATGCGTTAGTATTATAGATGCTTGTCCATGTCATTTTAAAAGCTGGGCTGAGATACTTCAGCCCAGCTTTTTTGATTCTTACTGAACTGCTTTTTTTTGGAATCGAGACTATGGAACCTGTGCCAATCTGTTTATATCTGTTGAATATTCAATCTTGGATGCGGAGGATTTTGTTCCGGGCGAGATAAATAATTCGATCGTCCTGAAGCAATAACAAAAAACGTTTTTGTTGGTTAAAAAAATCTTTTGCGCGATTTCTACCTCCGGGAAGATTAACAAAGATCCGAACATCAAGGACATCACCCACAACAGCTTCAACTTTAATCTGATGTTCTTCTCCAAGAGCTAAAAGCGGATTAAATTCTTCCTCAGCTGCTACTTCAACGGATACAATTTGCTCCAAGTTGACTAATTCAACTCTATCATCCTGACGGACTGGTAAAAAAATGTTATCCCCGTTAAGGATTTCTCCAACGCGTTGAAGACCAGTTGAGTGTTCCCCGTGGAGCTGTAGGAATGTTTCTCCGCTTACCTGTACACCATTCGATAGGGTTAGTTTAATGTTACGTCTAGCAACGCTGATTCGTTGGTCGTCCATTTTAAGCTCCGGCTTTTTGGCTCTGAGGTGAAAACAAAGCTTTATTGACAGCAAAGCGACAGGCTTCATCCTCACTGATTTTTTCGGCTTTCACCAGATCCTGCAGAGCCTGATCCATTAGCTGCATACCGTCTCTCCGCCCGGTTTGCATCATTGAAGGTAATTGAAAGGTCTTCCCTTCGCGGATCAGGTTTGCAGCAGCGGGATTTACTTTCAGAATCTCCAATGCTGCACAACGCTTACCGTCAGTGGTGCGCAGTAGTTGTTGGGCAACAACTCCGCGGATTGATTCCGCCAGCATGGTGCGAATCTGTTCCTGCTGAGTGGTTGGGAAGACGTTAACCAGCCGATCAACTGTTTTTGACGCACTGCTGGTATGAAGTGTGCCAAAAACAAGATGGCCTGTTTCAGCTGCGGTAATAGCGAGCTCAATGGTTTCCAAATCCCGCATTTCCCCCACCAGGATGATGTCTGGATCTTCTCTGAGAGCTGCTCTGAGGGCAGAGGCAAAGCTGTGGGTGTGAACTCCAACCTCACGCTGATTGATCAAGCTCTTTTTGGCTTGATGCACAAATTCAATCGGATCTTCTACCGTCAGGATATGTTCATTACGAGTCTGGTTTATATGGTCGATCATGGCTGCAAGCGTGGTTGATTTTCCACTACCAGTTGGTCCGGTGACTAGAACCAGCCCCTTTTTATACTCTGTGAAATCCAAAACTGCTCGGGGTAAACCAAGTTGTTCGGCAGTTAAGATTTCGGCAGGAATTATTCTGAAAACAGCACTAATTCCGAGTCGACCCATGAAGATATTCGCTCTAAAGCGTGCTTTGAGAGCAGGCACTTCATACGCAAAATCAAGATCATGGCGCTCTTCAAAATCAAGGCGCTGAGATTCACTCATGATTTCGTAAAGGAGTGCACGATATTGCTCGTTGCTCAAGACCTGAGCAATGGCCGGGCGAAGCTGTCCCGAGGCTCTAATCATCGGAGGATTGCCAGGGGAGAGGTGTAAATCAGACCCGGCCTGTTGCTGGAGAATTTGAAAAAGTTTATCAATCTTAGCCATGTAGTACCCTCTAGAAATGCTAAATAGGTTGAAAAGATATTATAATAGCAAGGAGAATACTAGGATGCACTCATTCTAATGTTTGTGCGGGTGATGTTTATTCTTCTTTCAGAAAGAAACACTGGGTTGAAGGAATATGTCTGAAGGAGCTTCACTTATAATGTCGTGATAGCTCCCTTTGAAAAATGAATCATTTATTTCCGGATAAATACTCACTAAGAAAATCTTTTTTAAATGCAGGGTAGTCACCAGCTTCAATTGCAGTGCGCGCTCTAGCAACCATGTTGAGGTAGAAGCGGACATTGTGGATGGCAGCGAGGGTTGCTGAAAGAATTTCGTTTGCATTAAAAAGGTGGTGGAGGTACGCACGCGTAAAATTACGGCAGCAATAACAGTCACATGAAGGATCGACTGGAAAGAAGTCTCTGCGAAAATTTCGATTGGTTACCCTGATTTTACCTCGTTTTGTGAATAGCGTGGCGCTACGGGCATAACGGGTCGGGATAACGCAGTCGAACATATCCATACCGCGTTCAATTGATTCAAGAATATCTTCCGGCAGGCCAACCCCCATCAGATAGCGGGGTTTATCTTTTGGCATGAAGGGTTCAGTAAAGTCGACAACTTTTTTAAGGAGCTCCAGTCCTTCACCAACACTGACACCACCGATAGCGTAGCCGGGAAAGTCCATTGCAGTCAGAACTTCAGCGCACTCACGGCGCAAGTCATCGTAAATACCCCCCTGAACAATTCCAAAAAGAGCTTGGTCATTTCTTGCATGGTGTTTCAAGCAGTTCTCTGCCCAACGGATAGTCTTCTTAACCGATTTCTCTGCATAGTCGTGGGTGGTCGGATAGGGAATACATTCATCAAAAGCCATGATGATGTCCGCCCCCAAATCATTTTCAATCTGCATCGCTTCTTTGGGTCCAAGGAAAATTTCTTCGCCAGTTAGTTCGTGGCGAAAGTGGACACCATCCTCACCGATTCTTTTTTTGGGCAGGGAAAAGACCTGAAATCCACCGCTATCAGTGAGTATTGGCTTTTTCCAGTTCATGAATTTATGCAGTCCACCGGCTTTTTTGACCAAGCCTTCACCGGGTTTCAAGTGCAGATGGTAGGTGTTTGAAAGGATAATTTGAGCTTCAGTTTCTTCCACCTGAGCCGGAGTCATCGCCTTAAGAGCACCGTGGGTCCCAACGGGCATAAAAATAGGGGTCTCTATGGTGCCATGTGGAGTTTCCAGACGACCACGTCGGGCGCGGCTGTTTGGGTCTTCATTCAATAGTGTAAACTGAAACATTCAGTTGTTCTCCCTTATCGCTTGCATTAGGATGTTTATAATAAGGATATAGCAAAATCTCACTCAGGGTGCAATCTTATCGGAGGTTTTAAGTGAGTTACTATGCTCCGTTTCCACCAGAGCTGCAACAAGTAGAATATGTGATATTATTTTTCCACTTGGAAACCAGCAATTATTTTGATCTTCCGGTTCTTGGTTTGTTGCAGTTACGGCGAGAATTGTTGCAGGCACTTAAAAACCTTTCTGGTCAGGGCGAAAGAGTCTTTGTCAGTGAGTTGAAACAGCTGTTACAACCGGAGCTGCCAGATGACCCTGTACTATTGCGGCAGATCCAACGACCAACTCCACCCCTGGTTATTTCACCAAATATTTCTCAACATGGGTTGATTGAACCCAAACAACGGATGTGTCTACCTGTCCTTTTTGTTGGTTCTGGAATCAATGCGATTGACTCCTTTATTTCTTTGTTACAGCACTTGGGACCACGAGGGCTCTACCATGGCTCTGGACAATATATTTTGGAAGGGGTTGAGGCTGAAGATGGCAGCGGTGTCAAATCGATGCTCTGGTTCAATGGCAAACAGACAAGTCCTTTGAGTCCTCCAATTTGTCGTTTGTCTTGGTGGTTGGAACGGCAGCGCTCTTTCGAGAATTCGATCCAGTTAGAAATTATCACACCACTGCGGCTGCTGCATCAGGGCAAACCTTTATTTAAAGCTGGATTTGCCGATATCTTCCCTTTTCTTCTCCGTCGGGTCACTTCGCTATTGGCTGGCCATGCAGGTGTTGAATTGATTTCTAATCCTGCGTATTTGATATCTTTGTCAAGGCAGGTGAAATTGATCCAGAACCATTTGTACTGGAAGGATTGGCGCACTCTTAACAAAGAACAAGGTGATCAAAACTTAGGCGGTTTGATGGGATCTTTAAGCATGAAAGGCGATGCGCTATCTGAGCTGCTTTGGATCTTACAGCTTGGCAGTTTTTTCAATTTTGGCAAGGGTTCTACCTATGGGGCTGGACAATATCAATTGATTTATAGTTGAATGGCAATTGTTCTTTTCTTGTACGATGTATGTCGGATTCGGCTCTAGGCTGGAGGTGTTGAAATGACAAATGCTTGGGATGACCGTAAAAAAGCGCTTGAAAATGAATTCTTCCATAAAAAAGAGCAGGAAGCTTTGGCAACGATGAAAGAGTTAGCAATCGAAGACGCCAGTTTAGGGCGTTGCCCAAAATGTGGCAAAGTTATTGGGCCGATAATTTTTCATGGTGTCCCTCTCGATCAGTGCCCTGACTGCGGTGGGGTCTGGCTTGGGCCAAATGACCTGAAAATTCTAGCGTCAAAGGATCACCGTACTTGGTTTGAGCGCTGGTTTAATCGGGATGATGAAAACACAAATTGATCTGGAGGTTTAAATGTTCTGGTTTATTATTCTGTTGTTGGTCGTTGGAACCGTGTTCTATTTTTACCAGAAAATGATGGCTATAGAGCGAGAAATTCGTGCTGAACAGGGAGCTGAGGATGAGCATGTTTCTGCGGCGCCAGAACCAGAACCCCGCACTGATGATTTTCTGAAGACATCAGCGTTTGATAAAGAAAGCAATTCAGCCGCAGTAATATCTGAGCAGATAACCATAGAAGAAACTATTATTTCTGCGGTGGTTAAAAGTCCAGGCATAAAACAGACCGACATCTATCTTCTTTTTGCGGACACAGGCAAAAAGCAGCTGCAGAAAATAATTAAAAACATGGCGGATAATGGAGTCTTGAGGCGGGAAAAACAGGGAAGCAGTTATTTGCTTTATTGTGCTTGATAAATCTGGGGACGGAACTGAGTTCCGTCCCCATTATTTTTTTTACAAATTATAGAAAACATCCTTGCCACGAAACACGGCTGTTTCGTCCAGTTCATCTTCAATTCGTAACAATTGGTTATATTTGCAGATTCGGTCCGTTCGACAGAGTGAGCCGGTTTTTATTTGACCCGCATTGGTCGCCACGGCAAGATCGGCTATCGTTGTGTCTTCGGTTTCTCCCGAACGGTGAGAAACAACCGCAGTATAACCAGCACGCTTAGCCATCTCAATCGCTTCCAGTGTTTCAGTCAGGGTGCCAATTTGATTGACTTTAATCAAAATTGAGTTGGCAATTCCTTTATCAATCCCTTCTTTAAGGATTTTGGTGTTGGTGACAAAAAGGTCATCACCCACAATCTGGATTTTATCACCCAGCTTTTCCGTCATCAGTTTCCAGCCGTCCCAATCATTTTCAGCAAGACCATCTTCGATGGAGATGATCGGGTAGCGATCAACCAGATCAGCGTAGAATGCTACGGTTTCTGCAGCTGTTTTGATCGCCTGTGTTTCGTTGGCAAAGTTGTACTTGCCGTCTTTGTAGATTTCCGATGCGGCAACATCCAGTGCCAGCAAGATGTCTTCCCCTGCTTTGTAACCAGCAGCAGCAATCGCCTCCATGATTACCTGCAGAGCCTCTTCATTGCTCTTCAGGTTAGGTGCAAAGCCCCCCTCATCACCAACAGAGGTATTGTAGCCTTTGTCTTTGAGGACTTTCTTTAGTGCGTGAAAGATTTCTGCACCCATCCGCAATGCCTCTTTGAAGCTATCGGCACCGACTGGCATGATCATGAATTCTTGTATGTCAACGTTGTTGTCGGCGTGTTCTCCACCGTTAATGATATTCATCATGGGAACTGGTAATTCTTTGGCATTGGTCCCACCGATGTATTGGTATAGTGGTAACCCGGCGTCTTCTGCCGCTGCTTTGGCGCAAGCCATAGAAACTCCGAGTAGGGCATTGGCACCGAGTTTACTTTTGAAATCGGTTCCATCCAACAGCAGCAACTTTCGGTCGATGCCAACTTGGTCGCTGGCTTCCCAACCGACGAGCTCAGCTGCAATAACCTCGTTGACATGTTCAACCGCTTTCAAAACACCTTTGCCAAGATAACGGCTTTTATCACCATCACGAAGTTCTAGGGCTTCCCGTTCTCCGGTAGACGCACCACTTGGAACTGCCGCCCGACCAATAACACCTGACTCAAGTGCAACTTCAACTTCTACTGTTGGATTACCACGTGAGTCAAGAATCTCACGGGCGTAGATATCAACGATTTCACTCATCTGTAACCCCTTGCTGTGCCAGCTGTGAAAAGTTATTGTCCCATTTCATTGTCGGGACAGTTTGTACGTATGAAACTTAAATATTTATAGCACAAGATCTGTTTAAATAAAGTCATTTTATGGTATTTAATAACGGCCAAGATTATGGTTGGCTTGTTCGTATTGATTGAATTGTGCTAAGTAAATCTTTAGTCAATTTAAACTTTATCAAAGGAGAATAATTAAGTGTCCACTTTTTGTGATTTTAAAGTGAAAGATCTTGCGGCTGCTGAATGGGGACGTAAAGAAATTTTGCTTGCTCAGGAAGAAATGCCTGGATTAATGGCTTTGCGTAAAGAGTATGCAGGTCAATATCCACTAGACGGTGCACGAATTTCTGGCTCTTTGCATATGACCATCCAGACAGCTGTCTTGATCGAAACTTTGATCGAATTGGGAGCGCAAGTCCGTTGGTGTTCTTGTAATATTTTTTCCACTCAGGATCATGCTGCGGCAGCAGTGGCCATTGGTCCAAAGGGGTCAGCTGCAAATCCACAAGGGGTCCCCGTTTATGCGTGGAAGGGAGAGTCCCTCAAAGAATATTGGTGGTGTACAGAACAAGCATTAACATGGCCAGATGGCGAACATCCGAACATGATCCTTGATGATGGTGGCGATGCGACCATGTTTGTACTGAAGGGAAATGAATGGGAAAAAGGGGGAGTTCCTGAACTTTCTGAGGAAGATCCGGAGGATTGGTGTGAACTGGTCAAGGCGTTAGAGCAGTCTATTGGCAGTAATCCTGGAAAATGGATGCAGACCGCTACATCGATCATAGGGGTTACAGAGGAGACGACAACTGGCGTGCATCGCCTTTACCAAATGGCAGAAGATGGTAGCTTACTGTTTCCGGCAATGAATGTTAACGATGCGGTGACCAAGTCGAAGTTCGATAATGTTTATGGCTGCCGTCATTCTCTGGTTGATGGCATTATGCGTGCGACCGATGTGATGATTTCCGGCAAAGTTGCTGTGGTCTGTGGCTATGGCGATGTCGGCAAGGGATGCTGCCAGTCATTACGGGGCCAAGGCGCCAGGGTGATTGTGACGGAAATTGACCCGATTTGTGCTTTACAAGCATTGATGGAAGGTTATGAAGTCAAGCGGGTTGAAGATGTGCTCGATTATGCCGATATCTATGTAACGACGACCGGAAATAAGGAT
>Ga0307988_1001998_pt1 | contig 10638 bp, 12 predicted proteins | sample EllFjometagen183_FD_203166 | JGI IMG/M metagenome (GOLD analysis project Ga0307988, IMG submission 203166) | Marine microbial communities from Ellis Fjord, Antarctic Ocean - #183 | ecosystem: Environmental > Aquatic > Marine > Unclassified | place: Southern Ocean | collected 2014-10-08 | reverse complement strand
TTTCGTATTGTCCCTCTACAATCATTTTATTAAAGAAACCTGTGATAGGGCCAGATTCTGAACGATAAGCATTGATTGCATCAATAACTGTCTGTGGCTCGCTCAGACCGTGTTTCTGCCACCTCAGAGCACCCTTTATTGCCCAATTCATGATGCCTGGCAGCTCTTGTTCTAGCTTCTTACCCAACGAGAAGTCTTCACGGCCTTTAAAGCTCACATTGAAGGGGATCACCTTTATACGACGCCATATTCCGTTGTCATTGCCTTGGATTTCAGGCAATGTGTTAACTGCCAACATGATCTTGAATTTCGGTGTGAAAGTAGTGAACTCTTTTCGAAGGAACCTGGCAGTAATGGGGTCACCGCCAGTGATTGATTTCACCCTCTCCTCATTTATCACACCCGATTGGGACGATTCACTCGAGGTCACAAGTCGGGCATCAACCAACCTGGCTAGATCATTTGAATTGAACCGGTATTTCCACCCCTCGAAGGTGGAGAATGGTGTGTGGATACTATAATCACCCAAAAGGGCCAACAACATATTCAAAAGTATTGACTTCCCGTTACTCCCGTTCCCGGTAAGGATGTAGAATTCCTGTTCAGTTGTTTCGCCGGTCAAGGAATATCCTATTATATCCTGGATATATTCTACCATTTCAGAATTATAATCCATAATTTCTAGAATTGTATCTTCCCAGATTTGACAGGTTGCACCTGGATCAAAGTTGAACCCAACAGTCTGCCTTATCATATCCTCTGGTGTCCCATCACGAAACAATCCGGACTGCAGATCGTAGATCCCGTTTTTGAATTGGACCAGAAAGTTGTTTTGGTCCCAATCGGTGGTATTTACTGCAATGCCGTCAAAGGTTCGAGCAACCTTCATCGCGGTATTTAGTTTTCCACCATTTTCAGAATGAAGACCAAAGTTAAGTTCTGCCTTTCTCTCTTTAGGGTTTTTAATTAAGAAACTGAGAGCTTGACGCTTCCGTGCTGCAGCTATGGCATATTGGATAATTATCTCTTTATGATCCCCCTCCCAATGCTGGCCGTTAAAAGTAAAATATTTACCCATACCGTGGTCATATCTGATGTCATCGGCACTCAAGTCATATATAATCTCAGCATTCCCAGTATCAGTTCTGGGATATGGAGATTCATACTCCTGAATCTCATCTGATTCGGATTCACTTTCATAGACAAGGTTGGCTTTGATATACTTTTCGGTAACGAGGTCAGCTGATTTGGTATCGGTAGTTAAAACATTGGTATCGTTTTTTGCTTTAGTATCCATATGCCTATGCCTCAACTTCTTCATCTGAATCAACCATATCTAAATTCTTAGTTTTAATTCCGAATTTGATGATCGAAATTAAAGTATTAGGTGTATTACCAGAGTATCTGATAATACTGGTACTCTTTTTATGTAACATCTTTTGTTCTAACGCTCTGCTAATCTTAGTATTTATAAAACACATTTTAAATGTCCTCTTTCAAATCTATCACATTATTTCGGTTGTGATTTCACCGTTAATTTGGGAGAACCCCAGGACTTAGCTCTCAACATTTTCCCAGGGTTTTTCCCTTGTGATACTGACAACACATCAGTTATTTGATATATTCCCAGTCCACATCGTTCATTTTACCATAACCCCAAGTAACAACTCTCATGGGTTTTTCTGTAAATTCATTCCACTTACTATCTGGCATGGATACATTCACCGTCGTTTCGTTACCGGCTTCATCTAATACTACCTCACCACTATGCAGATGAAGATCACGATAAATGATATCCCGCTTACCCTGCTTCCGGACAACCTCGCCTTTGAGCAGTTTATCTTCGTCCCAATAGTTCATAGCCTTATGCTTGAAGCCTTTGACTCCCAGACCTAAAAGTACCTGACGAACTGCATCAGCTTCAGTTTCACTGCCGATGAAGGGCATAACCATCGCCCGCACGAATACATCGTTCTTAGCGAACCTCTCGATGACCTGCAGGCGCTTTTTAACAGACGGCGCAGAACCTTCGAGCAGTCTAGCTTTGGCTTCATCCAGCGTTGTGATTGTTAACTCGATCTGCACTTGATCCTTCATTTCAGTGATCAAATCCAAGTGGTTCAGAATCATATGGCTCTTGGTAACTAAATGGACCATCCATTTATTACCAGCATTCCAATGCTTTCCGAATACTTCCAGAACTTCCTTCATGAGATCACGATTATGCTCAGATTTCATGGTATTGATCGCTTGAGGTAAATAGCCCTCTGTCGCAGCATTTACCTGGACTCGCTTGAGGTGCTGAGGAAGGTCTTTCCATTTCTCTAGTTCCGTGTCCAACTGCTCCGGTAACCAGGCTTTGATCTTAACTTCGTTACCAAAATCGGTATGGAGATTGAATGGAAAACCTTGCAAATAACAATAATTACAGCCAAACAAGCAGCCAATATTGGTGTTAAGGGTAAAGGGAAAGTTTGACATATCCACTGACTTCTGTTTAGTGAGGGCAATCCCACCAGTGGTTTGTATCGTTATTTTCGGACTCAATTGGGTTAAGAGCGGATCAGATGAACTGACCCGCCCTTTGATTACATTACTCAAGCCTGTATCTCTGTAATACGAGGTTTCTTACTGACTTCGGTATCGCTATCTAGATGAAACTTTGGGAACTTGGGAAATTCACGATAAGGGACACCGTCAACCTGGTTGCCACCCTTAGGTTTTGATTTCTCGAGTTTCTTTTCAGCATCACTCATATCCTTCGAGACTCTTGGGATACTTGGATCATTGGGATCAGGGTTGAACTCTTTTCTACCCCATTGCTTAAAGAAGAATGCTACGCCTTCCTTGGCGCATTGATCTTTTAATGAAACAACCCAGGCTTCGTTAACAGGACGTAATGATTTGAAAGAAGTACCAGACTCTCCACCAACAATAGCCCAGTGGATTCCATTGAGGTTCACATCACCTAACTCCCCAATAAGTGGCTCGAATGAAATAAACCGGGTACTGGCTGGGACAGCTCTAAGGTCATCGATACGACCAAGGTGGTCACCGTTTTCTACTGTCACACCCGCCCAAATATTATCAGTCCAGTTCAATTCTGGTGCTAACTCTTTAAGACGTTCACTTCGCTTAGTTAATATCTGGTAATAGTGAGGTGTGCTATTCATCACTTCGAACACCTTATGGATAAACTCAGTTGGCACATCCTTGTTAAACAGATCCGACATGCTACAGACAAACACCCGCTTTACTTTCTTCCATTCAAATGGTTTTTGTAGTGCGCTGTCCCAGGTTATCACCTCATCGAAGGGTTTTATATATTTGGGCTGCTTAGAATTACCTAAATGGCGGCCATGCATGGTTTTAGCATAACAGTTTTTACAACCGCTACTTATCTGAAAACATCCAACCACGGGGTTCCAAGTTTCCTCCGTCCACTCGATTTTACTACCACCTGTTGATTTGAATTTTGTTTCGATATTTAGTTTATTTTCAGTCTTCATTTCAGTGTTTATACCTTTACTTAAGTTATTATTATTTACCATTTTATGACCTCGCCTTCAAACGGGAGACCATGGTTTACTCTGAAGAACTCTAAAAACTCTTCAGTTGTTGTGAACCCATCCAGCCTCGCAAGATTATCAATCTCACTGGCCGACAGATCTATGCTGTCTAATCTGACAGATGTTTCTGAGATATTGATTGGGGTTACAGCTATACATTCTGCTTCTCGTAATTTCAGGACTGCCTTGGTCCGCATTCCAGAATACAGGTACAGCTTATCACCCGGCACGGTCTGTCGTTTCCGGGGTTTCCGAATTGACTGACACTTTTTACCAGTGGATACAGCTGATTTGAATTGCTTTTTAAAGTTATAAGCTGGCATCTTACTCTCCAACTATCTTCAATATTATGAAGTGTTTCCTGGGGTTTACATTTACTTTTGTAGATTTCATTTTATCTACCTTTCAATTTTAACATTCACGGCATAATGAGCGAATTCTACCGAAACTTGAGACGAGACTGCCGTCTACAGTATTGTTTCTCATCAAGTTGGAGCGCTGAGCCAAAGCCCAGTCAACCTCTTGGTAGAGCGAATAACACAGTTGCGTTAAACGATGCCCTTCGATTTGATTATGAGAGAGATTATTCTCATCAATCATTCAAGAACTTTCCTATTGTCATTTTGATTGGCTGGTTGTCTGGCCAGTACCAGGAGGATCATTAAGGCAGGATCCGTGTGGTGGCTCATCTGGTGAGCCTTTTTCCCTCGCTGTCCGTGAAGCGGAGGAGGGCAATGTCAAGATACGAGTGTATCGCTACCTACAATAAAACTCTATTATATGAATATGCAAGATTTATTATTATTTAATCGTCAATATTAATCTTTGTTGTAATTAGACTATATATCACTGTGTATATTAGTCTTAGAGTTTATTGTATAACAGTATTTTAGACAAATGCGGTTATTGGGTTATATATTCTATCTACGTTAATCGTTATTTCTGTTTGAGTAACTGTCCACCGAGAACATCTTAATTCTCCTCAAAACTCCGTTTGATAAGTGGTTTAGCTTTCTCTAGATCTTCCATCGATCGGATTTTCAGCACAAGATTAAGTCTGGCTGCTATGGAATAAACTACAGTTGTATGGTACTATATTTGTAATTACATGTGACCTAGTTACTGAATACATTCATTTTATTTAGTACGCGAATAAATTAGCAATAAAGGAACTTTGACAATGACGACTACGATTGCATTTGCCTCTAGGGATTGCTTGGTTGTAGGTTGTGACAGCCTAGCAATAGATATGGAAACGGTAATTGATTTAGCTTCCTTTACGGATAAATACTTTGATGAACATAAGCAAATAAAGGTAGATACTGATGGGAAACCTATCTTACCCAATTATCAAGATGTATTAAAGCATACGACTAAGATTCCAAAAAACAGTGATGCATACACCACTAAGCTCTTCAACTTAGAGCCTGCTAACTGTGCATTACTATTTAGAGGTGATGCAACTATAGGACTTGAATCATCAAGTAACCTGGTTGACTCCCTCCTCTCTGATAGAATAATGTTTAAGTACCTAAGGGGAGTATATAGTATATCCGGAATTGCAAAACGCATAGAAACTTTCATCTCAAAACTTTCAAGTGAAATCTATAGCAAATCTGGATATGTTCCGTTTATGGAGATCACAGTAGCTGGCTACTCAAAGCGGAAGAATAAACCAGAAATTTACGAAGTTATATTCGAAAAAGATGGATCCAGCAAAGTTAACTCTCAAATGCAAAAAGAACCACATGTGCTTGTGATCGGTGGGCAAGATGCAGAAATTCGACGGTTGGTTATTGGTCTTGATGAGAAAAGCAATACCTCCTTCCATAGATATGTGCATATTATCCTTGCAGTATATGGAAAGCATATAGAAAAACATCTAAAAGAGATTACAGGTAAGGATATAAAAATACCACGGTATCATGACATAAAAGAGATGCCGGCACTTAATACAAAATGGGTTTCTAATATTGCCATTGATTTGTTTAATATTTCAGAACAAACAGCCATTAATCTTGTTGATTTTCTAATCGACACAACGATCAAATCACAAGAATTTAGCAATAGCCCCCCAACTGTTGGTGGAAATATACACATCGGGCTTCTGACAAAACGGGGTGGTTTTAGATGGATATCCAATGAACAATATATTCATAGAGATAATCAAGTCTCAAAGTACGAAATCAAATAAAGCAGCCACATCTGAAGCACTTTTGGAGCAGACCTAGTGATAATTGACTTCCCCATTCAGCTCAAAGACATTGAATTCAAATTATGCTACGGCCCTGCTACGGCCATTGTCCCGTCTACGACCTGCCCATTCGCGGGGATGGCAAAGTAACTTTCACTGGACATGACTTCGTTGATATCCCCTGTGATGAGGTAAATGCCTACCAGTAAACACTGGGGGTAGGCTCGAATCTCAGCTTCTCTTTCTATTCATTTGAGATAGGTCCCCATGTGCAAACCTAATATTCCAGATCCCTATTAAGGTTTTTCTATTGCGATATTCGCTGTTCTGATCAATTGTTAATAATTATACTCATATGAAAGAATTAGCTGAATGCCTTGCTCAACACGGAGTTTTTGGTAAGGAATAAGATCCTCTGATACTGATATATTCTTTTCTTCAGTATCATATGTCCAGTCATCAAGTATATTATTTTCGACAAGATAGCGAACTCCTATATTGATTTTTCCAAGCCTCATCATCAGGGCAATGTGTCCACTACCATACAAGTTAAATAGATGAAAATAGTCTTGATGCCCATCTGACAATAATTCAGGCAACGCGTTGTTCACATCCAGCTTTGCGAATCCAACTCCAACATCAAAGCCTGGATTTAAGTATAACAGCTCAGGGATAATGCCAATTTCCTTCGCACCGTAACAGTGGATGCCATGTACACCTAATTTATTGGATATATGTATGTACTTGTAACCATAACCATATGAGATATTTGATACACCAAGACGATAGCCAATATTGAGCCCGACGACATCAACAGTATCAATTGACTTGTATTCTGAGTAGTCAATGTCAAATGGACCAATATCATTTGTAGATATGTTAAATCTGCCAACAATATTATTCATAGTCGAAGATGTTAAGTATTGACCATAATATAACGAGAAGGCCAGATACTTATATTTTCTATCTACTGTCATGACCGACATCCCTTCTTTGACTCTATGACGGCCCTTCACTATTTTCGTCTTTGCATATTCTGAGTTAGAACTTACGACGTACAGGTGTCCCACGTCCTTATAATCATTGTATACTTTTTTTCCATCAGAGTTATATATCGGGTTATCCTCTTTATACACTAGAAGTGAGGAACCCTCCTTGATGCCAGATTCTGATCCAATATTCAAGTATGCATATTTGCCCTTTTTCCTTTTCACAAATGCCTGGATGGATTTTTTCATGGTTTCTCTTACCACATATCCTTCTTTGACGAGTAATTTTGATACGCCGGGCGGTAGTACGAATCGACCCATTGAATAGGACACATCGGGAGAAAAGACGATAATATAAACAATTGGTGTTTCATTTCGCTGTAAGGATTGAGCATCTGGATATACTTCAAACCACATTTCCTTCTTCACACCGTTATTAGTTCCCAGGTTTAGTTTTGCATGCTTTTCTGAAACTGCAGCTATGCTCCCGATAAGCACTATTTGTTTATTTAAGTCTATTGTGGCATTTCTGGCAATTATATCTAATGCACCTTTGGTTGCTTTGTCAAATGTTTCACTCTGAGTAGCACTTTTATAGCTATTCGAATAAATTATTCTACCTGTTTCAATATCAGCTAGGTTGATTGAAACTGTAACTCTAACACTGTAAGCTTCAGGTATTGTTTCGACAGTATCACCGGCCTTTGACACTTTCAGATTTACAGATGCCTCATGTTTGAAATCAATGCTACTAATGCTACCATAGAGTAGAAAACGCGCACCATACACTTTACCAACTTCAACTAAATATTCATTATCAACCAAACCGGACATACTGAACTTCTGCTCATTAATAAATCCAGACATCTTGTCACGATTTACGATTACATATTTTCCACTACGCCCGACCTCATCACTGATCGTTTGTGCAAAATAGGTATCAAACCCCTTTCCACTGTATTTGTACCCGGGAACTGTAAATCTTTCTACTAGAAGTGTATTTGTATTCTTCACTGGCTGTATTGATTCTTGGGAATAAACCATTGAAGCCCCAAGCAGCAACATCGTCATAATCGTTCTCATCTTAAACTCTCCATTATATCAACTTTCAATTTCTAGACGTATTAGACATAAAAAAGGACGCTACCTAAGTAACATCCTCTCCCTTGGTATCGCCAGTGTTATACACTGGCGATTTTGGAAGAGAACCTACAAGAGTTCACGTAACTCTTTATGTTATTATAGTCGTCTGCTCAGTCGCAAATCCCTTTCTACATTCATAGTGAAATATTGGTGAAAATCTAGACCTATGGTGTTGTATTTCCAACCAATGATTTCAACTGTCTCGGTTCTGACTGTCATGTAATGCTCACCTCCTGCTTTACTGTATATCGATATAGTGTTGCTTTCGATACTCCCAGAGTTTCACATATCTCAGCAATGGGAATAGTAGGATCACTGATAAGCTTTCTAGCCATCTCGACCTGTTTCTTTGACAGTTTCCTCGGGCGGCCTCCTACCCTTCCCCTGGATCTAGCCGCAGCGAGTCCTGCTAGTGTTCGTTCACGAATAATATCCCGTTCGAACTCAGCCAATGCACCGAATACATGGAAGATCAGCTTCCCTCCTGGTGTTGATGTATCCAGTGACTCCTGAACACTTCTGAAATAGATGCCTCGTTCATCGAGTATGTTCATAACTTTGATCAAATGCGTCAATGATCTACCCAATCGGTCCAGTTTCCAGACGACGAGGGTATCACCCTTTCTCAGAATACTAAGTATTTCCTCTAAGCCTGGGCGGGCAGTTTTAGCACCACTCATCTTGTCTGTATAGATCTTCTCACAGCCCGCTGATTTTAGTGCATCATTTTGAAGATCGAGGTTTTGGTCCTGCGTAGATACACGGGCATAGCCAATATTCATTGTTGGCTCCTTTCTATTTGTTGTTTTTGTGGATTTGAAAACGCCCAAGCGGATGCTCAGGCGTTAGTTGTGAATCTCAGTTTGGCAGAGATTAATATGTGGTTATTTCAGATCAATAAATAATGATCATGGTCGAAATAGTTCTTTTCTAATTGTTGATCCTGCATTTTCATGCTTTCGCTTAATCCCACCTTCTCAATAAGGCTCTCGTATAGCCGGAGGAAATCATCTTTGACGCTTGTGATACGCTTGTCGGGGACTGCATGTGCGGATGAAATTCCTTCCAATTTGCCAAGTTCTCTTGTTATGAACAGCAAAGACGCGAGATTAGTATCTCTTTCACCCCGAATGATTTGAGCTTGAAGCTCCTCTATTGTCTCCATATTTTCATCCTGTTTCTTTTTCATTAGATGATGTACTTCCTATCGTCTAAATAACCTTGGTTTCTGATACTCCCTTCATGGCGAGTGGAGCTCTTACATAATATGATTTCCATAAACCCTGTTCGTCATACTTGGAAATCGATAAATCGAACGTCCTCCACATGAAATTTAATATCCAATACTGATTTCAATAACATCCGAGGCTGACACACAAAGGTCATCGTCTCTCCTGCATCAATGCTTCCAACTGAACTAGTTATACGTTCTTTGTCAACCTTAGCGTTTTTAGGGATAAACTCAATATTCATATCTATTTGGGTGATATAGCGACTAGTAATATTTTTGAATTCAAATGCTATTCCATTAATTTGTTTGGTTTTACTAACATCCGTAAACTTTATTGGTGATCGAGGGATCTCCTTTTCCATACTTTTCAATATCCACCGACCATATTCATAAACTATGATATCCTCTGCCCCAACTCTGCGCGCAATAGAACATTTTGAGTGTTGTTTCCCTATAACCTTGCGAAAGTGGGGTCTCGGGTCATTGTAAGCTTCATATTCATCTTGCACGGAATACCATCGACCCTGGTGTTGCCCAGAATATTTTATCAGCGATCCATCTTCCGTGTATGCTATACCGCCACTACTGTTCAACATCATTTTCTATAGCTTTTCCAGCCTTTGGCGCTATCTCCTGAAAGATCGATATCGAGAATACTACAATAACAAAAATAACAATAAAGCCTACCATTGCATTCCTTCCCCTTTCTACAAATCAATACTTTTTTTGAATGTGATCTAGATTAGCGCAAACATAATATATATAACTTGCTCATTCAGTTATTATTGGAATATCAATAACCTTCGTTTATGAGACTTAGAGTGGGACTTCATAAAACACCCTCTAAAGCCAATAAACCGTATCTCATAACTCATCTTATAATCAAAGTATCATAGGAAACTGCAATTACCGTTTTTGAGGCTTCCTATCACAGTGCGGATTAATTCTCATTGGCAAAATTCTTTGTGAACTGGAAGACTGCCAGGAGTAGATCATAGCTGGCTTTGTAAACGGGCAATTCATCATACTGAGACATCCCGACCTATTAGTGCGTCGATGGGGGTAAACCCCCATACCCCCGAATAGTCAAATGGCCTAATCCCTCACACACCGGACAGAGAACCCGTATCTCTTATAGTAGTAGTACCGGTAGACATCTGAATTGGTGTAACCCAGCTTACGGTACCACGCGTGGGTACTATAGTACTCAGTAGCGGACCAAAAGTAACCGTAGTAGCCCATATTGTAGTAATAACCATTGCTATTATTGCGGTAACCACCAGGCAGCGCAGTAAAGCCACTCTCGTTTGTGGCTCCTGTGTTTGGACTATCCCAATGGGTTATACCAGTTTCTTTCAGCTTTCCACCAGCGGCACTCAATCCACCAAGGTGGTTTGTTAAAGTGGTCCACTCAGCATCTGTAGGGACATGCCAGCCTTCAGGAGCAATTTCCTCGTCCTTCACACCATTACCATCCGTATCTCCATTTACTGCATACCAATTGTACATGGC